>Ga0335078_10001501_pt1 | contig 35176 bp, 31 predicted proteins | sample Lox_Sample_32_FD_206711 | JGI IMG/M metagenome (GOLD analysis project Ga0335078, IMG submission 206711) | Soil microbial communities from Loxahatchee National Wildlife Refuge, Florida, United States - Lox_Sample_3.2 | ecosystem: Environmental > Terrestrial > Soil > Wetlands | place: USA...
CGGCGACGGCCATGACGGCGAGCCCGACCAGGCCGAGCTTGATCGCCAGCCAGCGGGTCCGGCTCACACTCTGGTTCCACACCAGCAGGCCGGTACGGGTCTCCAGCTCACGGGCGACCAGCGGGGCGCCCCAGAAGATCCCGAGAATCACCGGGATCGCGATCATCGCCGTGCCGAAGAGCAGCGGGAGGTGGTCGCCGAGACCGGCGTTGACCACGGCCAGGAAACGAGCGGTGGCCGCCGCGCAACCGCCGCCATGGCAGGCGGCGGCTCCGCTGGCGGCATACAGATGAGCCACGTGCGCTCCGGTGAGCCCGAGCGCGACCGCGGTCGCGACGAGAGCGGCGGCGGCCGCGATGGACTGCGCGCGGAACTGACGCCAGGTCAGCCAGATCATCTCGTTACCTCCAGATCGTGCCCGCGCCGGTCGCCGGCGAGGGACTTGCTCATGTAGGCCAGGACGAGGTCTTCGAGGCTGACCGCCTCGATGGTCCAGGCCGGGTTGTCGATGGGTGAGCTGGTCCGCACGAGCAGGGTGGTCTGGCGTTCGGCGCTGCTCTCGCTGACGACGTGCCAGCCGGCGGGCCAGCTCGCAGCCGGCCCGCACCGACGCGGGCCGGTCAGCCGGTAGTGGGTCGCGAGCAGGTGCTCGACGTCACCCGCGATCCGGACCTGGGACGCGACCAGAACGATCAGGTAGTCGCAGACCCGTTCCAGGTCGGCCAGCAGGTGTGAGGACAGCACCACGCTCAGCTGCTGCTCGGCGACCGCCTCAGCCAGGTGCGCCAGGAACTCGCGCCGCGCCAGCGGATCCAGGCTCGCCGCGGGTTCGTCCAGGATGAGCAACTCCGGCCGCTTGGCGATGGCCATCGTGAGCGCCAGCTGGGCGCGCTGTCCGCCCGACAGCCGGCCCGCCTTCTGGCCGGGGTCTATCTCCAGCTCCCGGATGCGCCGGGTGGCCAGGCTGGCGTCCCAGCCCGGGTTGAGATGGGCGCCGAGCCGCAGGTGATCGGCCACCGACAGGCTGGCGTACGCGGGCGCATCTTGTGCGACGAAGCCGACCCGGCCCTGCTGGGCCGGGCTGCTCGCGGGGCGGTCGCCCAGCACGGTGATGCTGCCCGCGGTCGGTGCCGTCAGGCCGGTCGCCAGGTGCAGCAGTGTCGTCTTGCCGGCCCCGTTGGGACCCACCAGGCCGGCCACCCGGCCCGCGGGCACGCGGAGCGCGCAGTCCGACAGCGCCCAGCGGCGCCGGTATCTCTTGCCCAGGCCGCCGGCTTCCAGAACATCGGTCATAGCCGTTCCTCCTATGCGCGGAATCAGTGCCATCAGGCTGCCGAATCTCCGCCGCGGCGTCGTCAGCCCGGGGAGCCGGATCCGCGGTCGTACCCCGGGGTGAGCGGGCGGCCGGCCGAGACGGCGCTCATACCGGGGTACGACACCGGTAGCGGGACGACGCGGCGGCCCGGGCGGCCTAGCCTGGGACCGTGCAGGTAAAGCAGAGTCGGGCACCGACTGCGGACTCCGCCCCGGACCGGGGCCGGTCCGCCTGGCGGGCACTGGTGCAGCTGCTGACGGCGCGCGACGCCGCACCGGGCTGGCGCTCGGAGCCCCCGCGGCGGCGCCGGCTCCGGATCGCCGGGCTCGCCGTCATCACTCTGATCCTGGCCGTCGTCACGCTGGCGAACGCCCCGACCAGCAACACCGGTGCGGTGGTGCAGCTCGGCTCGTCCTCGAATGCCGCCGTCGGCACCTCGGTGCCGCTGCTGGCGGTGGGCTTGCCGGGCCTGGTGGCCGTGCTGCCGCTGCCGGTCGCCGCCTGGTATCCGCTGCTGGCCTGGCGGATCGGCTGGCTCGCGTTTCTGCTGACTCCGCTCCTGGGCGATTTCTGGTGGGGCGGCTGGGCCTGGTACCCGGTCCAGGTCCCGATCCTGCTGCTGGTGTTCTGCGTGGCCGGGATCAGACAGCAGCGGCTCGTGCTGTGGTGGATGTGGGGCCTGACGTTGCTGGCCTGGTGGGTGTGGGAAGGTCCCAGCCGGCCGAACGCTCTCGCGCACGTGCTCGGCACCGTCGCGTTCACCGCCGTGGCCGTCGCGGTGGACAGCATCAGCTCCCGGCGCCGGGCTCAGCTGGCGCTGACCGCGCTGGCCGAAGAGACCGAGCTGAATCAGGCTCAGCTCACCGTGCTGGAGGCGCGCACCAAGATTGCGCGGGAGCTGCACGACGTCGTCGCGCATCACATGTCCCTGCTCGCGGTGCGGGCCGAGACGGCGCCGTACCGCCTGCCGGACCTGCCCGATCCGGTGCGGGCGGAGTTTCATGCCCTCAGCGGCGCGGCCAGGGAAGCGCTCACCGACATGCGCAGGCTGCTCGGCGTGCTCCGGGAGGACCAGGCAGCCGAGCTCGCCCCCCAGCCCCGGCTGTCGGATCTGCCGGTCCTGGTCGAGTCGGCTCGGCGAGCCGGCGTGCCGGTCGAGCTGTCGGTTCCGGCCGGGCTGAGCGAGGTGCCAGCTGCCGTCGGCGTGTGCGCCTACCGGATCGTGCAGGAGTCACTGTCCAACGCCAGCCAGCACGCGCCGGGCGCCCCGGTGCTGATCTCGGTGGATCGCGACGCCGGCGCGGTCACGCTCCGGGTCGAGAACGGGACGCCCGGATCCACCGGGCCGGCTAGCGCTGGCCTGGCCGCGACCCGCGCGCTGGCGGAGAAGCCGGCCGGCGAGGGCTCCAGGCGCGGCCACGGGCTGGCCGGGATGCGGGAACGGGTGGCGCTGCTCGGGGGCTCGCTCGCGGCGGGCCCGGTGGCCGACGGCGGGTTCATGGTGTCCGCGGTGCTGCCCCTCGGCCCGGCGGCCTGACGCGATGAACACCCGGTGCCTGATCGCCGATGACCAGGGGATGGTGAGAGAAGGCTTCGCCGCGGTACTGGCGGCTCAGCCCGATCTGGCCGTCGTGGGTCAGGCCGCCGACGGGGCGGAGGCGGTCAGCCTGGCCCTGCAGCTAAGGCCCGATGTCGTTCTGATGGACGTGCGGATGCCGCTGATGGACGGCCTGGAGGCCACTCGCCAGATTCTGCGCACGGCCGCTCGCGCGGGCTCGGCCGGCGCGGTCGGCCGGCCGCGCGTGCTGATGCTGACCACCTTTGACCTCGACGACTACGTGTACGCGGCGCTGCGGGCCGGGGCCAGCGGATTCCTGCTGAAGGACGCGCCGGCGGCGGAGCTGGTGCACGCGGTCCGGGTAGTGGCGGCAGGTGACGCGCTGCTCGCCCCGTCGGTGACCAGGCGGCTGATCGAGGATTTCGCGGGCCGACGGTGGCCCAGCTCGCGGTCGTCCGCGGCCACGCTCAGCGGGCTGACGCCGAGGGAAATGCAGGTGCTCGAGCTGATCGCCCGCGGGTTGTCCAACGCGGAGATCAGCGCGACGCTCGTCATCGCCGAGCAGACCACCAAGACGCACATCGGCCGCATCCTGGCCAAGCTGGACCTGCGCGACCGGGCCCAGGCAGTCGTGCTGGCCTACGAGTCAGGCCTGGTCCGGCCAGGCGGCTGAGCCGAGCCGTCAGCGCATCGCGCGGAACGCGGCGCGCACCTCGGCGACGAAGAGCTCCGGCTGCTCGAACGCGGCGAAGTGCCCGCCCCTGGCCGGCTCGTTCCAGTACCGCAGGTCGGCGAACTGCTTCTGGGCCCAGCGGCGCGACCCGCGGAAGATCTCCTTCGGGAAGATCGAGCAGCCCGCCGGGGCTTCGACGGGCCCGAGCAGGGGCTTGCCGAAGCTCTCCCAGTACATCCGCGCGGACGACGCGCCGGCGGCGGTCAGCCAGTACAGCATCACGTTGTCGAGGATCTCGTCCATGGTCAGGACGTTGAGCGGGTCGCCCTCGCAGTCCGTCCACGACCAGAACTTCTCCGCGATCCAGGCGCACAGCCCGGCGGGGGAGTCGACAAGCCCGTAGCCGATCGTCTGCGGCCTCGTCGACTGCTGCTTGGAGTAGCCCGAGTCCCAGTTCTCGTAGTGCTTCAGCGACGCGAGCGCGCCCTGCTCAGCCTCGGTCAGGTCGCTCATCGTGTCGGGATCGGGCAGCACGATCGGCATGTTCAGGTGGATGCCGGCCAGGTGCCCGGCGTGCCGCATGGCCAGGCCCGTCGTCACCTGCGCGCCCCAGTCGCCGCCCTGCGCGCCGTACCGCGCGTAGCCGAGCCGGACCATCAGCTCGTCCCAGGCGTCGGCGGTGCGGGTGGTGCTCCAGCCCGTCCGGTCCGGCTTGCCGCTGAACCCGTAGCCTGGCAGCGACGGGCAGACCAGGTGAAACGCGTCGGCCGGGTCGCCGCCGTGCGCCGCCGGATCGGTCAGCGGGCCGATGACCTTGCCGAACTCCACGATCGAGCCCGGCCAGCCGTGCGTCATGACCAGCGGTGTCGCATCCGGCTGCGAGGATCGCACGTGCAGGAAGTGGATGTCCAGCCCGTCGATCCTGGTAAGGAACTGCGGCAGCGCGTTCAGGCTGTCCTCGCACCGCCGCCAGTCGTAGCGGCGCAGCCAGTAGTCGCACAGCTCGCGGGTGAAGTCCAGCGGGATGCCCTGCGACCAGTCGTCCACGGTCTCGGCTTCCGGCCAGCGGGTCTGGCGAAGCCGGCGGCGCAGGTCGTCGATGTCGGCCTGCGGGATCTCGATCCGGAACGGGGTGATGTCTGCGCTCATATGCGCATCATGACGGAGGGCACGCGGGCGTGGCGAGGTTCTGCACGCGGGCGTGGCGGCGTTCTGCCGGTACGGCGCTGACGGCACGGCGAGGTACTGTCAAGCCGTGTCCAGAGCCGGTACTGGCCAGGCTGACAGCCTGTTCGACGACGCGGCCGCCGAGGCAGAGCAGGCGGCGGCGCCCCTCGCGGTGCGCATGCGCCCGCGCTCTCTCGACGAGGTCGTCGGCCAGCGCCACCTCACCAGGGACGGCTCTCCGCTGCGCAAGCTGGCCGAGCACGACGCCGCGATGTCGGTGCTGCTGTGGGGCCCGCCGGGTACCGGCAAGACGACGCTCGCCTACGTGGTCAGCCAGGTAACCCGGCGCAGGTTCGTGGAGCTGTCCGCGGTCATGTCCGGGGTGAAGGACGTCCGGGCCGCCATCGACGAGGCGCGCGGCCAGCTGGCGATGCGCGGCACGCAGACCGTGCTGTTCATCGACGAGGTGCACCGCTTCAACAAGGGACAGCAGGACGCGCTGCTGCCCGCGGTGGAGAACCGCTGGGTCTCGTTCATCGGGGCGACGACGGAGAACCCGTTCTTCTCGGTGGTCAGCCCGCTGCTGTCGCGCTCCCTGATGCTGACGCTGCAGCCGCTCACCGACGCCGACATCGAGCTGGTCATCGATCGTGCGATTGCGGACGGGCGCGGCCTGGCCGGCGCGGTGACGCTCGCCGGCGACGCACGGGCGCATCTGGTGCGGCTGGCCGGCGGGGACGCGCGCCGGGCGCTGACCTACCTGGAAGCTGCCGCGCTCGGGCTGGCCGAGGGCGCCGAGGTGACTGTCGAGGTCCTGGAGCGCGCGGTGGACCGGGCCATGGTCCGCTACGACCGCGCCGGGGATCAGCACTACGACGTGATCAGCGCGTTCATCAAGAGCCTGCGCGGCAGCGACGCCGACGCGGCGCTGCACTACCTGGCCCGGATGATCGAGGCGGGGGAGGATCCGCGGTTCATCGCGCGCCGGCTGATCGTGCACGCGAGCGAGGACGTCGGGCTGGCCGACCCGACCGCGCTGCAGGCGGCCGTCGCCGCGGCGCAGGCCGTCGAGTTCGTCGGGCTGCCCGAGGCCAGGCTCAACCTCGCCCAGGCGACCATCCACATCGCGCTGGCGCCCAAGTCCAACGCCGTCGCGACCGCGATCATCTCGGCCGCCGCCGACGTGCAGGCGGGGATCGGGGGCGCGGTGCCAGCGCACCTGCGCGATGCCAGCTACCGGGGCGCGGCGAAGCTCGGGCACGGCAAGGGCTACGTGTACCCGCACGACGACCCGGCCGGGATCGTCGCACAGCAGTACGCGCCCGACGCGGTCAGCGGAAAGCAGTACTACCAGCCGAGCGCGCACGGGCTGGAAGCCCGGTACGCGGAACGGTCGCAGCGCATCCGCCGGACCCTCGGCCTCGCCGCCCGCCCGGAGCCGCCCGGCCGGGCGGCGGACGAGCCGGCCGTGCAGGACGGCCCGCCGCAGGACGGCCCGCCGCAGGACGGCCCGCCGCAGGACGGCCCGCCGCAGGACGGCCCGCCGCAGGACGAAGGCTGAGGACGGACGCGGGCGCGCTGCGCCCGTCTCATCCGCGATAGGGTCGGCCCCATCCGCGCTGCGGTCGAAGCGACGCCGCAGCGCTGCGGAAGGAGCGATACCGATGGATGCCGGGCAGCTGGCAGCGCTCATCGCCGCCGGGTTCTTCGCCGTGCTCGCGTGCGTGGCCGTATACGTGCTGCTGCGGCTCGCGCGGCTGACGTCGGCCGTGACCGGCATGATCACGCAGTACCGGGATCGCGCCGACCAGCTGATCGAGCAGGCCCAGGCCGCCGTCGACAGGACAAATGAGCAGCTGACCCGGACCGACGCGATCACGGCGAGCATGGACCAGGTGACCGCGAACATGGCCGAGCTGTCCGGGCACGTGTCCGCGCTGGCGGGCCTCGCGCGCGGCATATCCACCGCCGCGACCGCGCCGCTGACCGGCCTGTCGGCATTCGTCTTCGGGCTGCGCCGCGCCATCGTGGTGCGCAGGTCGCTGGAGGCCGCCGTGCTGGCCGACGGCCCGGATGCCGGGCTGCAGCCGGCCGCCAGGCGGCCCGCGATCACGGGGACCGTGACCGGCGGCCGGGCAGGGCCGCGGTGATGCGGCGCGGATTCTGGCTCGCCACCGGAGCGGTACTCGGCGTTACCGGCTACCGCAAGGCCACGAGGCTGGCCAGGACCATCACGAACGCCCCAGTCGCGCCGCGCACGCTGGCGCCGGGCGGCCGAGCTACCGAGGCGCGCCCCGCGGTGCCGCCCAGCCAGCGGATCCGCGCGGCCGCCAGCTTCGTCCGGGACGTCCGCGCGGGCATGGCCGAGTACCGCGACCTGCATCGCCGGCAGTTAGGCCGTAGGCTCGACAGCCGGAGTGCCGAGCCCGGCGACCGGGGTGCACCCGGCCGCCGCAGCGTCGAGCCCTAGTTTCCTGCCAGTAACGCCCGGGCAAGCAAGCCCGGGTCTGGACCAATTGCGAAGGATGGCCGTGATGGAGTCGGCTGAGATCGTCCGCCGTTTCCTTTCGTACTTCGAGCGGAACGGGCACACCGTCGTGCCGTCCGCCAGCCTGGTGGCCGAGGACCCGACCCTGCTGCTGACCAACGCGGGCATGAACCCGTTCAAGCCGTATTTCCTCGGTCAGCAGACACCGCCGTTCCGCCGCGCGACAAGCTGCCAGAAGTGCGTCCGCACGCCCGACATCGAGGAAGTCGGCAAGACCACCAGGCATGGCACCTTCTTTCAGATGCTCGGCAACTTCTCCTTCGGCGACTACTTCAAGGAGCAGGCGATCCCGTTCGCCTGGGAGCTGCTGACCAGGCCGGAGTCCGACGGCGGGTTCGGCTTCCCTGCGGGCCGGATGTGGGTCACCGTGCTGCAGGACGACGACGAGGCGGCCAAGATCTGGCACGACGTGGTCGGCGTGCCCGACAGCCGGATCCAGCGCCGCGGCCTCGCGGACAACTACTGGCACATGGGCGTGCCGGGCCCTGGCGGCCCGTGCTCGGAGATCTACTACGATCGCGGCCCCGAGTACGGGCGCGAGGGCGGGCCGGAGGCGGACGAGGACCGCTACCTCGAGGTCTGGAACCTGGTCTTCATGCAGTACCAGCTCAGCGCCGTGCGCTCGAAGGTGGACTTCGACGTGGCAGGCGACCTGCCGTCGCGCAACATCGATACCGGCATGGGCATGGAGCGGATGGCCGCGCTGCTGCAGGGCGTCGACAACATCTACGAGATCGACACCATGTGGAAGGTGCTGGAGCGGGCCGCCGAGCTGACCGAGACGCGCTACGGCGTCGACCACCGCACCGACGTGGCACTGCGGGTCGTCACCGACCACGTCCGCACCTCGGTAATGCTGGTCGCGGACGGGGTGATCCCGGCCAATGAGGGCCGCGGCTACGTGCTGCGCCGGATCGTGCGCCGCAGCGTGCAGAAGCTCCGGCTGCTCTCGGGCGCTCAGCGCGGCGGCTCCGGCAGCCGCGGCGGCGAGGACGAGCGGTTCCTGCACGAGCTGTCGTCCGTCGCGATCGACGCGCTCGGGCAGCAGTACCCGGAGCTGATCAGGGACGCGCCGAACATCCACACCGTGATCGACGCGGAGGAGGCGGCGTTCATCGGCACGCTCCGGACCGGCAGCGCGATCTTCGACGCCGCGGTGGAGGAGACCAGACGGCGCGGCGGCGAGATCATCCGCGGCGCCCAGGCCTTCCAGCTGCACGACACGTACGGCTTCCCGATCGACCTCACCCTGGAGATGGCCGCCGAGCAGGGCCTCACGGTGGACGAGGGCGAGTTCCGCCGGCTCATGACCGAGCAGCGCCAGCGCGCCAAGGCCGACGCCGCGGGCAAGAAGACCGGCAACGCCGACATCTCGGTGTTCGCCCGGATTCTGGAGCAGGCCGGGAACGTCACGTTCACCGGGTACGACGAGGTCGCAGGCGACGCGACCGTGATCGGGCTGCTGGTGAACGGCGCGTCCGTGCCTGCCGCGCAGGCTGGCGACGCGGTCGACGTGATCCTGGACCGGACCCCGTTCTACGCCGAGGGCGGCGGCCAGCTCGCGGACAACGGCGTGCTGTCCGCGATCGGCAGCGGCGCAGGCGAGGGCGCCAGGGTGAGCGTCACCGACGTGCAGGCGCCGGTACCCGGGCTGATCATCCACCGCGGCAGCGTCACGGCCGGCGAGCTGCTCGTCGGCACGCCGGTGCACGCGGAGATCGACGTTGAGCGCCGCCGGGCCATCTCCCGCTCGCACACGGCCACGCACCTGGTACACCGGGCGTTCCGCGGCGCGCTCGGCGAGTCCGCCGCGCAGGCCGGGTCGGAGAACTCACCCGGCAGGTTCCGGTTCGACTTCACCGCGATGGGCGCGGTTCCGGCCACCGTGCTCCAGGCCGCGGAGGAGGAAGTGAACCAGGTCCTCATCAACGACCTGGAAGTGCGCGCCTTCCACACCTCGATCGACGAGGCGCGGGCGATGGGCGCGCTCGCGCTATTCGGCGAGAAGTACGGCGACCGCGTCCGGGTGGTCGAGGTGGGGGACTACTCCAGGGAACTCTGCGGCGGCACGCACGTGGCCAGGTCGGGCAACCTCGGGCTGGTCAAGATCCTCGGCGAGGCGTCGATCGGGTCCGGTGTCCGCCGGGTGGAAGCGCTGGTCGGCATCGACGCGTTCAAGTACCTGGCCAGGGAGAGCGTGCTGGTGAGCCAGCTAAGCGAGCAGCTCAAGGCCAGGCCGGAGGAGCTCCCGGAGCGGATCGCGGGCGTGGTGACCCGGCTGCGTGACGCCGAGCGGGAGATAGAGCGGGTGCGCTCGGCGCAGCTGCTCGGCGCCGCGGCCGACGTGGCAGGCGGCGCGCAGGACGTGGGAGGTGCCGCGTTCGTGCCGCACCGGGTCCCGGACGAAGTGCCCGCCGACGCGCTGCGCAAGCTCGCGCTGGACATCCGCGGTCGGCTGGCCTCGGACCGGCCAGGCGTGGTCGCCGCGATCGGGGTCACCGAAGGCCGGCCCACCGTGGTGGTAGCGGTCAACGACGCGGGCCGCGCCCGCGGGCTGCGTGCCGGTGCCCTGGTGCTGGCCGCGGCCGGCGCGCTCGGCGGCCGCGGCGGGGGCAAGGACGACGTCGCGCAGGGCGGCGGCGCACCGCTGGGCGACCGCGCGGACGCCGCGATCAATGAGGCGTTTGGCGCTGTTCGGGTGCTTATTAACGACATAATGGACGGTAGTGCCGTAGGGTGAGACCGTGCCGCAGCCGACCCGTGTCCTGGACGAGACACGCCGCAGCCGGAGCCTGCCGATGAGGCCTGGCGTCCGGCTGGCTGTCGACGTCGGATCGGTGCGGATCGGGGTCGCTCGCAGCGACTCTGACGGGCTGCTCGCGTCACCGCTCGAGACGGTCCCGCGCGGCCCCGGCGACCTCGCGGCCGTTGCCGGACTCGCGCAGCACAATGCGGCGATCGAGATCATCGTTGGCCTCGCGGTCGGGCTGGCCGGGCGCGAGGGCAGGGCCGCGGCGGACGGCCGCGCCTTCGCCAGGGCGCTGGCCGAGCAGCTTCCGTCGGTACCAGTCCGGCTGGTGGACGAGCGTTTCACCACCGTGCTTGCACACGCCGCCCTGCAGCAGGGCGGTCATGATTCCCGTGGTCGCCGCCATAGCGTCGATAAGGCCGCCGCTGCACTGCTCCTGCAGGGCGCGCTGGACGCCGAGCGCGCGACAGGACATCCGGCTGGGCAGCTGGTGAGCGCGGAAGGCGCAGGCTAATGCGCGGTGAGGACTTCGGGGGCTGGCAGGAACGTCCCAGGGGCCGCAGGGCCAGGCGGGACCCCGACGACGAGTACGGTACCCAGGCCGGCTACGGCAGCAGGGACGTGCAGGAGTGGGGCGACGACCAGCCCTGGCATACCGGCCCCGGCGGCTCCGGGGAGTCCGGCCCGCACGGCAGCGCGCCGGGCTACGGCGACCCGGACCGGACGGGCGAGCAGGATCCCTACGGCCGGACCGATCCGTCCGGAACGGCTGGCTACTACGGCGGCCAGGCCTACGGTCCGCCCGGTGACTACCCCAGTCAGCCGCCTGTGCCAAGGGGTGACTACCCCAGCCAGCCGCCGGTCCCGAGGGGTGACTACCCCAGCCAGCCGCCGGTCCCGAGGGGTGATTACCCCAGCCAGCCGCCCGTTCCCGACTATCCCAGCCATCCGTCCTTCCCCGGCGGCTACGACCGGGACCGCTACGGCCAGTCCTACGACGACCGGCCGTCATATCCGGGACGCTCCGGTTATCAGCCTCGCGCGGGCTATGACAGCCAGGAACCGTACGACAGCAGGACCGCGTTCGGCGAGCCGGACGCGTTCGGCGGGCAAGATGCCTACCAGGGACAGAACGGGTACGGCGCCGGCGCGTATAGCGCGGACAATGGCTACCGCGAGGCGCCCACCGGATACGGTTCGGACTACGACGGCTACGGGGCTCCGGCCCGGTCGGGCCCGATGCCGGCGTACGCGGACGACGACCAGCCGTGGCAGGCACCGCGTGCCGCCGACTACGATCGCACGGCGGCACGCGGTCGTCGCGGATCCGCATATCGGCAGGAAGATGTCGGCCATGACGGGCCGCCGGGGGGCAGCAGGAGGTCTGGCCGCAGCATGGATGCGGACGACGACCGGCATAGCGGGTTCTTCGCCGGCTACGCCAGCAACGACGACGATCACTACGGAGGCCGACCGCGCCGTGGCCGCGGCCGGGGCCGGGGCCGGGCCGCCGGAATGATCGCGCTGATCATCGTCGTCGTGCTCGTGGCCGGGCTGGGCCTCACTGGCTACCACTTCTACAGCGAGTACAAGGCCGCGCACGCCAGCTACGCCGGCAGCGGCTACGGGACGGTCGACGTGATCGTCAAGCCCGGCGCGACTGCGGTGTCGATCGCACCGGAGCTGAAGAACCTCGGCGTGATCGCGGCCGTCGACCCGTTCGTCAAGTTTGTCGACGGGAGCAGCAACCCGACCGGGCTGCAGCCCGGCGAGTTCAAGCTGCACAAGCACATGGGCAACCCGCAGGCGTGGGCGATGCTCACCAGCGCCAAGAACCGCGTGAACTCGACCGTCACCATCCCCGACGGGCTGCGCTACACCAGAATCCTGCCGCTCCTGGCGAAGGAGAGCCATCTCCCGCTCAGCGACTTCCAGGCGGCGATCAAGCAGACTTCCAAGCTGGGCCTGCCGTCCTGGGCAAACGGCAACCCGGAGGGTTTCCTCTACCCGGCCACATACGACATCGTGCCGGGCTCGACCACGGCGCTGCAGATCCTGCAGACTGCGGTGCATCAGTTCAGCGTCGAGATCGCCCAGGTCAGCCTCGCGGCCACCGCGAAGAAGGACCAGTTCACCGAGCTGCAGGTGATCACCGGGGCGAGCCTGCTCGAGGCCGAGGTGAGTCCCAAGTACTACGCGGACGTGGCCAGGACGCTGGACAACCGGCTGCAGGTCAACATGCCGCTGCAGCTGGACAGCACGGTCGCGTACGCGACCGGGCACTACACCTTCAACCTGAGCAGCTCTGACCTGCACTTCCCCTCGCCGTACAACACCTTCCTGCACACCGACCTGCCGCCGGGCCCGATCAACTCGCCGGACATCGCGGCGATCAAGGCGTTCCTGCACCCGGCATCGTCGAGCAACGACTGGATCTACTTCGTCACGGTGAACAAGAAGGGGCTCACGGAGTTCACCAGCAGCAAGTCGCAGTTCGACATCTGGTCGAGTGAGGCTAAGCAGAACGGGGTCTGAGCCCACGGCCGGCCTGCGGGCGGCCGTGCTCGGCTCGCCCGTCGCCCACTCGCTGTCCCCCGTCCTGCACAAAGCGGCATATCGCGAGCTCGGTCTCGATGGCTGGCGGTACGAGGCCATCGAGTGCGACGAGGCCGGGCTGCCGGCCCTGCTGGACTCGCTCGGGCCTGGCTGGGCTGGCCTGTCCCTGACGATGCCGCTGAAGCGTTCGGTGCTGCCGCTGCTGGACCAGGCGGAGCAGCTGGTGACGGACGTGGGCGCGGCCAACACCGTGCTGCTGGCAGGTGGTCAGCGGGCGGGATACAACACCGACGTGCCCGGCATGGCGGCGGCGCTGACGACCGCCGAAGTGACCGTGGCCAGCAGGACCGAGCCGGTGCTGCTGCTCGGCGGTGGCGCCACGGCCTGCTCGGCGGTCTCCGCCCTGCACCGGGCCGGGGCACACAGCGTGCTCGCGGCCGTCCGCGACCCGGCGACGGCGGGCCAGCTGCGGCACGTCGCCCGTCATCTGGGTCTCGAGCTGGACCTGGTCGCCTTCGGTGCTGGGCGCGGCCGGGCGCAGTGGCTCAGCGGCTACCGGGGGCGGCTTTTCTCGCTGCTGCTGTCTACCGTGCCGGCCCGGGCTGCCGACGACTTCGCCGGGTTGCTCGCTGCCGGAGAACTGCTGGCCGGGGCCGTCTTCGACGTCGTGTACCACCCCTGGCCCACCCGGCTGGCCGTGGCGGCAGCGGCCGCGGGACTGCCGGTGATCAGCGGGTTCGAGCTGCTGCTGCACCAGGCAGCCGGGCAGGTGAGCCTCATGACCGGGCACCCGGCGCCCGTCGCGGCCATGCGCGCGGCCGGCCTGGCAGCGCTCTCCGGCCGCGTCGGCTGAGCGTGCTCTGGCGACGCGGGAATACACCGGGGTACCAGAATGCGTTAGTCTTAGCTGACAACAATGCCCGGCAGGTGTTGCCGGGCGTGCAAGCGGAGGACCACCCCGGCCGCCTCCCACCTGGCCCGCACAGTGCTCAGCAGAGTGCATCGCACTCGGAGTCCAGTGCAGGCGGGTATCTTCGCCGGCTAGCCCCCAACGGTACGGCTGGCAGGCAGCGCCGGCCCCTCGCGGGGCAGGCTGACCAGGCCGGACGCCGGTCGCTGGCGTCGAGTGCGGCAGCGACGGCGTCGGGGTATGCCGATCCAGGCAGTGCCTGGGCGGGCGGTCCCCGTGGTGGCCCCGCAGGCGCAATATGCGGGGCTTTCTGCATTTCAGGGGAAGATCCGCGCATTCCGGTAGCAGGAGAGCCCTGGCGTCCGGATCAGTGACTTAAGGAGGTCACATCAGCACCGAACCTCGTATCAACGAGCGCATCCGGGTACCCGAAGTACGGCTCGTCGGCCCCAACGGCGAGCAGGTCGGGATCGTTGCCATTCAGGACGCGCTCCGGCTGGCTCAGGAGGCAGATCTCGACCTGGTCGAGGTTGCGCCGATGGCCCGGCCGCCTGTCTGCAAGCTGATGGACTACGGCAAGTTCAAGTACGAGTCCGCGCTTAAGGCCAGGGAATCGCGCAAGAACCAGGCCCAGACGGTCATCAAGGAGATCAAGCTCCGGCCCAAGATCGACCCGCATGACTACGGGACCAAGAGAGGCCATGTCGAGCGCTTCCTGAAGCAGGGCGACAAGGTCAAGGTGACGATCATGTTCAGGGGCCGCGAGCAGTCCAGGCCAGAGCTGGGCTTCAAGCTGCTGCAGAAGCTGGCCGCCGACGTGGAGGAGCTCGGCTTCGTCGAGTCCACGCCGAAGCAGGACGGCCGGAACATGATCATGGTGATCGGACCGCACAAGCGCAAGACCGACGCGCTGGCCGCCGCCAAGGCCGAGCGGGCCAGCCGGCGGACAGCCGACGCCGGCGAGCAGGCAGAGTCGGGGCCGCCGCCCGCGGCCAGCACCAGCGGTCAGGAGCCGGCCCCGGCAAGATCGGCGCCTGCCCGGCCGGCTGCGGACGCACCCGCGCCGTCATCGCCGCGTCCGGCCGCGCCGGCGCGGTCGCAGCCGCGGCCCGGCGCCACCGGCTCGGCAGCGCCACGGCCGACAGCTCCCCGTACCGCTGCGAGCCCCGCGGCAAGGCCCGGAGCGGGCACGTCCGGCACCGCCCCGCGGCCCTCGGCCCCGCGCGGCACCGCCGCTGCGGCCAGGAGCACCACGGCCGGTGCGGCGGCCAAGCCCGGTCCCGCGCGGCGAGCCGGGGACGGCCCCGTGCCGTCGCCACGCGGCCTAGCCGCAGAGAAGACGGCCAGGCAGCCCGCCGCCGGCGGAACATCGGAAAGCGGCGGCCAGGACAGCTAGCCAGAGCAGGGTCCGCAGGACCCGGTACAGCAGGCTGGCGGCTCGCGCCGTCAGCAGGGAGAACCGTGCCCTACGGCACGCCAGATTGACGTGCCGTAAGCACGGCAGGAACGGAGACACGGCGAGATGCCGAAGATGAAGACGCACAGCGGTTCCAGTAAGCGGTTCCGGCTGACGGGGACCGGCAAGATCATGCGCCGCCGTGCCAACCGAGCTCACTACAACGAGTGGAAGTCGAGCACGAAGACGCGCCGACTGGCCGGGTACGTCGAGCTCGCCCCCGGTGACGCCAAGAAGATCAAGAAGTTGCTGGGCAAGTGACCCGGCCCGCCTCGTAGGGAGTCAAGAACATGGCACGCGTGAAGCGGGCGGTCAATGCCCACAAGAAGCGCCGGGTCGTACTCGAGCGCGCCAGCGGCTACCGGGGCCAGCGCTCCCGGCTTTACCGCAAGGCCAAGGAGCAGCAGCTCCACTCGATGACCTACGCCTACCGGGACCGCAAGGACCGGAAGGGCGCATTCCGGCGGCTGTGGATCCAGCGGATCAACGCGGCGGTCAGGGCCGAGGGCCTCACCTACAACCGGTTCATCCAGGGACTCAGGCTGGCCGAGGTGGAGGTCGACCGGAGGATGCTGGCCGAGCTGGCCGTGGCCGACCCGCAGGCATTCACCGCCCTGGTCGAGGTCGCGCGGGCCGCGCTGCCTGCCGACGTCAACGCGCCCGCGGCCTGACACCGGGCTGTGACGCCACGACGGCGCCGGACCGACGCCCGCGGGCGCCGGTCCGGCGCCGTCGTCTGCCAGCCCGGGACAACCGGGCGATGACAGCGCGCGACCCCCGTGACCGGCCCGCCGGGCACGCGACGCGGATCCGGCTGCATCCGCAGGCACCCGGCGCTCTCGGCCCGCGGGCCGCGCGGGTGAAGGCGGCGCGCCAGCTGGCCAAGCGCGCCTTCCGGGAACGAGAGCGACTGTTCCTGGCCGAGGGTCCGCAGGCGGTGCGCGAGGCGCTGGCCGCCGCGGACGTGCTGACCGAGCTGTTCGTGACGAGCCAGGGCCGGGCTCGCCATCCCGAGCTGGCAGAGCTCGCGGCCAGCCGGGGCGCGGGAGTCCACGAGGTCGGCGGCGAGCTGATGGCCGAGCTCGCCCAGACGGTCACCCCGCAGGGCGTCCTCGGCGTCTGCAGGTTCGTCGACCAGCCGCTGCCGGACCTGCTGGCAGCCGGCCCCCGGCTCGTCGTCGTGCTGGCTAGCGTCCGTGACCCCGGGAACGCCGGCACCGTGCTGCGCACCGCGGATGCGGCCGGGGCGGGCGGCGTCGTCTTCGCGGCCGCCTCGGTCGACCCGTACAACAGCAAGTGCGTCCGGGCGTCGGCGGGCAGCCTGTTCCACCTGCCTGTGGTCGCCGGGCACGACCTGGGCGGCGCGCTGGCCGGGCTCCGGGCGGCGGGAATGCAGGTGCTCGCGGCCGACGGCAGCGCGACCCGGCTGCTGGATGCGCCGGGCGGGCCGGACCTGACCCGGCCGACGGCCTGGCTGTTCGGGAACGAGGCCTGGGGGCTGCCCGACAGCCTCCTCGCCCTCGCGGACGAGGTCGTCGCGGTGCCGATCTACGGTCGGGCCGAGAGCCTCAACCTGGCGGCGGCGGCCGCGGTGTGCCTGTACGCGTCGGCCCGCCAGCTGCGCGCGACTACGGGCTGACGAGGGGGCACGGCGCGGCACGCCGGCACCGTCGCGGGACATGACACCGGCGAGCCGCGGGCGAACAGATGTACTCCAGAGAGGAAAATCTGCCAACTGACGCGCGGGCAGACGCATCCGGCAGTGCAAGCCAGGAGTGCGAATCCGCTAGAGTCTGATCACGTTGCGTCATGAAGTTAGCCCGTGCGGCGCTGGCTGGTGGCCGATGACGCGGCGGTGCCTGATCGGCGGGTTTCCCCCGGACCTGCCGGAACGGCTGCGTGACCATGCCCGGGGACCGGACCTTTGAGCCTCCCGGAGGCGGCACGCAGTGAACGGCGACGTGGCAGGCCGGGCGACGACCGGGCCTGCGGGCATGCCGCCCGGCGCCGCGGGTGGTGCCCGGTCAGCCGCGCCCAGGCCCGCCGGGCGTGCCGCCAGGAAGCCCGCAGAATCCGGGCGCGGTGCCGAGGCCGATGTCATCACCAGCCTGGTGCTGGCAGACGACCTGCCGGACGGCCTTGTCGTCGCCGACCAGTCAGGCAAGATAGCCGTCTTCAACCGCGCCGCCAGCAGGCTCACCGGGATCGCCGGGGCCGACGCGCTGGGCCGGGACGTCCGCGACGTGCTGCCGCTCCGCGACCGGGACGAGTGCTGCTGGTGGACGGCGACGCGGCCCTACTCGGGCCTGTCGACCCGGACCCGGCATCCGGAGCGCTCTCTTTACCTGCCCGACGGCACCGAGCTGCTTGTCTGCGTCGGGTACGTGCGCGAGCCCAGGGGCACTGGCGCCCGGCCGGGCCGCGGGCCCGGGTCCGTTCGCCGGGTCGTGATCACCCTGCGGAGCGCGCAGCAGCGGGCCAGGCTCGAGCGCGGCCGGGCAGACCTTGTCTCCACCGTCGCGCACGAGCTGCGCTCGCCGCTGACCAGCGTGAAGGGATTTACCGCCACTCTGCTGGACAAGTGGCCCAGGTTCACCGACGACCAGAAGCGGGTCATGCTGGCGACCGTCAATGCCGACGCCGACCGGGTTACGCGGCTGATCACCGAGCTCCTGGACGTGTCCAGGATCGAGTCGGGCAGGATCGAGCTGCATAAGGAGCTAGTCGCCGTTCCCGCACGCGTCCGCAAGATTATCGGCGGCCGGGTGGCGGCGGGCGACGTTCCTGACCGGTACGTGGTCGACGTGCGTCCTGACCTGCCGGAGACCTGGCTGGACGCGGACAAGGTCGATCAGATCCTCGCCAACCTGATCGAGAATGCTGTCCGGCACGGGGCTGGTACGGTTACCACTGTGGTGGAGCCCGCGGTCGTGGCAGGAGCTCCTGGCGTGGCCGTCTCGGTCCGCGACCAGGGTCCTGGCATCGCGCCCGAGCTCGCGCCGCGGGTATTCGGCCGGTTCTGGCGGGCCAAGCGGCGCGGCGGGGCCGGCCTGGGGTTGTTCATCGTGAAGGGCCTGGTAGAGGCGCACGGCGGGGAGATCACTGTGCAGCAGGCGCCCGGCGGCGGGGCGGAGTTCCGATTTACCATGCCCGCCGGGACGCCCGAGTTCGGCTGACCGGCGGGTCTGCGTTACCCCTGTTTGCCCAGTTAGACCGCGCTGTCGCCGCGCCAGCCCTGGCTGCCTCGGCTGTCGCCCGACCACACACCCCAGACTTCCGACGCAGGAGATCAGGACCGATGTCCGCACCAAATAAGACATACGACCCGGTGGAGGTGGCGGCGCTGGCACCCGACGAAGTGCAGCGCATGCAGGCGCAGGCGCTTGCTGCCATCGCAGCCGCGGGCGACCTGGACGAGCTGAAGGCGGCCCGGCTGGCGCACGCCGGGGACCGGGCGCCGATCACGCTGGCCAACGCCGAGATCGGCGCGCTGCCGCCCGCTGCGCGCGCGGAGGCAGGCAAGCGCGTCGGCATGGCGCGCGCGGCCATCCGGCGGGCGCTGACGGAGCGCCAGGCCGAGCTGGAGCGCGAGCGCGACCAGCGCGTCCTCGTCGAGGAGGCCGTGGACGTGACGCTGCCGTGGGACCGGACCCCGCAGGGCGCACGGCACCCGGTCACCACCGTGGGCGAGCGCCTGGTCGACGTGTTCGTCAGTATGGGCTACGAGGTCGCCGAGGGTCCCGAGGTCGAGGCCGAGTGGTTCAACTTCGACGCGCTGAACTTCCCGCCGGACCACCCGGCCCGCGAGCTGCAGGACACGATCTTCGTCGCGGGCGCGGACCCGGCTGAGCGGTCCGGGGTGGTTCTGCGCACCCACACCTCGCCCGTGCAGATCCGGGCCATGCTGACCCGGCCGCTGCCGCTGTATGTCGTCAGTCCGGGCAAGTGCTTCCGCAGCGACGCGCTCGACGCGACCCACAGCCCGGTGTTCAACCAGATCGAGTGCCTGGCGGTCGACGAGGGCCTGACGATGGCGGACCTGCGCGGCGCGATCGCGGCATTCGTGGATGCCATGTTCGGCGCGGGACTGCAGACCAGGCTCCGCCCGGACTTCTTCCCGTTCACCGAGCCGTCGGCGGACGTCTCGATGCAGTGCCACGTGTGCCGGGGCGAGTCGACCAGGCCCGGTGCCGAGCCGTGCCGTGTCTGCCGCTCGCAGGGCTGGGTAGAGATCGCCGGGTGCGGGATGGTCAACCCGCGGGTGCTCATCGCGTGCGGCATCGACCCCGACCGCTACAGCGGTTTCGCGTTCGGCCTGGGCATCGACAGGTCGGTGATGATCAGGCACGGCGTGTCCGACATCCGCGACACGATCGAGGGTGACGTGCGGTTCAGCCGCGCTTTCGGAATGGAGGCGTGATGCGGGTTCCGCTGTCGTGGCTGCTCGAGTACGCGGACATCGCCACCGCCGGCGAGAGCGAGATCGATCCGCAGGAGGTGGCGCGGCGGCTGACAGCGTGCGGCCTTGAGGTCGAGACGATCGATCTTGTCGGCCATGACGTCACCGGCGTCGTGGTGGCCGAGGTGCTCGATGTCGAGGAGCTGACCGGCTTCAACAAGCCCATCAGGTACTGCCAGGTCTCCACCGGCGACGGCCAGGAACGGCACGTCATCTGCGGCGCGACGAACTTCGCCGCAGGCGACCGGGTGGCGCTCGCGCCGCCAGGCGCGGTGCTGCCCGGCGGGTTTGAGATCGGCGCCCGCAAGACCTACGGCAGGATCTCCGAGGGCATGATCTGCTCGGCCGCCGAGATGGCAATCGGGGATGACCACACCGGCATCCTCGTGCTGCCGGCCGACGCGCCGCTGGGCACCGATTTCGTCGCCTACGCGGGGCTGCGCGACGTCGTGTTCGACGTGAACGTGACCCCGGACAAGGGCTACGCGCTGTCGGTCCGCGGCATCGCGCGGGAGCTGGCGACCGCCTACGACGTCGCTTACATCGACCCGGCGGACGTCGGCCTGCCCGCCGACCTCGATGCGCCGGCGCCCGACGCCTATCCGGCGAGCATCGCGGATCCGGCCGCGTGCGACCGGTTCATCCTGCGCGAGGTGCACGGCATCGATCTGGGCGCGCGGACCCCGCTGAAGATGCGGGTCCGGCTGGCCAGGGCCGGCCAGCGCACAGTGTCGCTGGCGGTCGACGTCACCAACTACCTGATGCTCGAGCTCGGCCAGCCGCTGCACGCCTTCGACCGGGGCAGGCTGACCGGGCCGATCGTGGTGCGCCGGGCCCTGCCGGGGGAGCACCTCGAGACCCTCGATCACGTCAGCCGGGCGCTGGATCCGGAGGACATCCTCATCACCGACGCGACCGGGCCGATCTCGCTGGCCGGGACGATGGGCGGCGTCGCGACCGAGGTGTCGGAGGACTCCCGCGACGTGGTGATCGAGGCGGCCCACTTCTCCGCCCGCGGGGTCGCGCGGATGAGCCGCCGGCACAAGCTCGGCTCGGAGGCGTCCGCGCGCTTCGAGCGCGGCGTGGACCATGAGCTGCAGCTGAGGGCCGCCAGCCGGGCCGGCACGATGCTCGCGACGCTCGGCGGCGGCACGCTGCTGCCGGGCCGGACGGTCGTCACCGAGCCGATCGAGCCGGTGGTGATCCGGATGGCCGCCGACTACCCGGACTCCGTCGCGGGCGTGGTCTACGGCCTGGACACGGTGCAGTCCCGGCTCCGGGACGTAGGCTGCGAGGTCGCCGTCGTCGCGGCCGGGCACGACGAGCACGAGCACCCGCGGCACGACCGCTCTGCCACGGACCTGGACGTGACGCCGCCGTCCTGGCGCCCGGACCTGACCGACCCGGCTGACCTCGCCGAGGAAGTCATCCGGCTGGAGGGTTACCAGAACATTCCGGTCGCCACCGTCCGCGCGCCGGCTGGACGCGGCCTGACCCAGCGGCAGCGGCTGCGCCGCTCCGTCGGCCGCGCACTGGCCGATTTCGGCTATGTCGAGGTGCTGAGCTCGCCGTTCGCCGCGGCCGCCGATTTCGACCGGCTGCAGCTGCCGGCCGCAGACCCCCGCCGCAGCGCGGTGCGGATCGCGAATCCGCTCAGCGACGACGAGCCGCTGCTGCGGACGACGCTGGTGCCGGGGCTGCTGCGGGTGCTGGCCCGCAACCTGGGGCGGGGGTTTGCCGATGTGGCGCTGTTCGAGATGGGACTGGTGTTCAGGCCGCGGCCAGGTGCCCCCGGGTCGGCGCCGATCCTGGCTGTCGATCGCGGCCCGACGGCCGAGGAGATCGCGCAGCTGGAGGCGGCGCTGCCGGATCAGCCGCTGTACGTGGGCGCGGTGCTCGCAGGCGACAGGGAGCCCGCGGGCTGGTGGGGCGAGGGCCGGGCGGCCGGCTGGCAGGACGCCATCGAGGCGGCCAGGGTCGTGCTCCGCACCAGCCGGGTCACCTTCGACATCCGGGCGAGCCAGGAGGAGCCGTGGCACCCCGGCCGGTGCGCGGCGATCTACGTGCAGACGGCCGACGGGCACGAGTGGCTGGCCGGGCACGCGGGAGAGCTGCACCCGCGCGTGATCGAGGCGTTCGGGCTGCCCGCCAGGATGGCGGCCATGGAGCTGGACATGTCGGTCGTCGAGACCGCTGCCGAGAAGCTCGGCCCGGTCCAGGGCCCGGAGCTCTCGAGCTACCCGCCCGCCGTCCAGGACGTCGCGCTGATCGTGGACCGGGCGGTGCCGTCGACGGACGTCGAGCGCGCGCTCGCGGCCGGCGCGGCGGCGGTCACCGGGCTGACGCTGGAGGACCTGCGGCTGTTCGACGTCTACACCGGCGACCAGGCAGGCCCCGGCCGCAAGTCGCTGGCGTACTCACTGCGGTTCCGCGCGCCCGACCGGACCCTCACCGCGGAAGAGGCCAGCGCCGCCAGGGAGGCGGCGGTGGCCGAGGCGACGAGGCGCACCGGCGCGGTCCTGCGCGGCGGGTCCTAGCACCGCCCCCGGTCGCGCCCGGCAGTGAGCCTGCTTCAGGCGGGACTGGACAGCGTCGCGAGGATCTCCGCGCCGGCTTTCGTGCACTTGGACACGTCCCCGGTCTTCAGCTGTTCCGGGGTGGGGAAGTACTGGCAGGTCCAGCCGCTGACCTGGACTGCGCCGCCGTTGCCATGCGCCTTGCCCTGGTCGATCGCGTCCGCATAGTCCTTCTCGACCGTCATCGCGGTCGCGCAGGAGACCGCGCCGCGGTGGACCTCCACGCTGACGGGCACGTTGGCCGACGTGTGACTCGTCCCGCACTCCTTGCGCCCGCCCGCAGAACTGCCCGCGGAGTGGCCGCACGAGGTGAGGCCGACGGCCGAGCCGACGGCGACGACGAGCGCGAGGCATAGCGGCACGGGCACGCGCAGCCGCGGGCGACCCGGACGCTGCCCGCGCGGCGACGTCCGGACGCGCGGCCGGCGAGCCTGGCGGATCTGGCCTGCCTGCATAAGCCGCTCCCTTCCGCGCCCATCATGCCGTCCCGGTCACTATCGACCCAACCGGGATCGCATATCTCGTCCCAGTCAGTTCCCCCCTGGCCGTGATCGGGTTGCATAATCAAACGAAAGCTTGCATAATCATTCAGACGGGTTGTGCCGCACGCAGGCCCGGTCCGTGCCGCGGCAGTGCCGCTGAGAGGCCAGGCGGCGCGAAACGGCACAAACCGTCGCAAGGGTCGGCGGTGGGGCGGAGGACGGTACATGGGCGCGCGGGTAGCCGTGGCCGGGGCGAGCGGATACGCGGGCGGCGAGCTGCTCAGGCTGCTCGAACACCACCCCCACCTGACTCTTGCCGCGGTGACCGCGGACAGCTCGGCCGGGAAGACGGTCGGGGATCTCCACCCGAATATGGCCGGGGCGGGCATCGCGCAGCTGAAGCTCCAGCCGCACGCTGCCGCCCCGCTCGCGGCCTGCGACCTGGTATTCCTGGCACTGCCCGCGGGCGAGTCGGCGCCGGTCGCGACGCAGCTGCCCGCGAGCGTCAAGATCGTCGACCTCGGCCCTGACTTCCGCCTCGTGGACCCGGCGGCCTGGGACCGGCACTACGGCGGCCCGCATCCGGGCACCTGGATCACCGGCATCCCCGAGCTGCCCGGCGGCCGGGCAGAAATCAGCACGGCCAGCCTGGTAGCGGCGCCCGGCTGTTATGCGACCGCGGCGATCCTCGCGCTCGTGCCGCTCGTCGCGGCCGGCCTCGCCGACCCCGCGGACGTCGTGGTGGTGGCCGCTTCCGGCACGTCGGGCGCGGGCCGCTCGCTGCGGGCTGACCTGCTCGCAAGCGAGGTCATGGGCTCGGTGTCGGCGTACCAGGCGGGCGGCGCGCACCGGCACACGCCGGAGATCGAGCAGGCGCTGGCGGAGGCGGCGGGAGCCGACGCCAGCGTCAGCCTCACGCCGGTGCTCGCGCCGATGCCGCGCGGGATCCTCGCGACCTGTACCGCGCGGCTGGCCGACACAGCGGCGGGCACCGAGGTGGTGCAGGACGCACTCGCGGCCGCCTACCACGGCGAGCCGTTCGTCACGGTGCTGCCGGACGGCCGCTGGCCCTCGACCGGATCGGTGGCCGGCTCCAATGGCGTGCAGCTGCAGGCCGCGGTGGACGCGCGGGCCGGCCGCGTCATCGTGGTCGCCGCGATCGACAATCTCGGCAAGGGCGCGGCCGGCCAGGCCGTGCAGGACGCCAACCTCATGCTCGGCCTGCCCGAGACCGCGGGCCTGACCGCGACCGGAGTCGCGCCGTGAGTGTCAGCGCGCCGCTCGGCTTCCGCGCCGCCGGCGTCGCCGCGGGCATCAAGGCCTCGGGCGACCGAGACGTCGCGGTGGTCGTGAACGACGGACCGTCGGCGGCCGCGGCGGGCGTGTTCACGTCGAACCGGGTGAAGGCAGCGCCGGTGCTCTGGAGCCAGCAGGTCCTGCGCGGCGGCGCGGTCCGCGCCGTGATACTGAACTCCGGCGGCGCCAACGCGTGCACCGGCCCCGCCGGGTTCGGGGACACGCACAAGACCGCAGAGCACGTGGCCGGCCTGCTGGGCATCGGGGCGGCTGAGGTCGCGGTGTGCTCGACCGGCCTGATCGGGGAGCGGCTGCCGCTCGACGCGCTGCTAGCGGGCGCGGCCGCGGCGGTCGCGGCGGCCAGCGCGGACGGCGGCCCGGCGGCGGCGGAGGCGATCCGTACCACCGACACGGTCGCCAAGACGTGGACGGCGGCCGGCGACGGCTACGCGATCGGCGGGATGGGCAAGGGCGCCGCGATGCTGTCGCCCGCGCTCGCGACGATGCTCGTCGTCCTGACCACCGACGCGGACCTCGCCGCCGCGCAGCTGGACGTGGCGCTGCGCGCCGCGGTCGCCGCCACCTTCGACCGGCTCGACACCGACGGGTGCATGTCCACGAACGACACCGTGCTGCTGCTCGCGAGCGGCGCCTCCGGCACGCGGCCCGACCCGGCCGGTTTCGCCGGCCTGCTGGCCGAGGGCTGCGCCGACCTGGCCCGGCAGATGCAGCAGGACGCCGAGGGCGCCAGCAAGGCGATCACGATCGAGGTGCGCGGCGCGGCGTCCGAGCAGGACGCGGTCGAGGTGGGCCGGGCGATCGCCCGCTGCAGCCTGCTCAAGTGCGCCATCCACGGCGAGGATCCGAACTGGGGCCGGGTGCTGGCGGCCGCCGGCACCACCAGGGCCGCATTCGAGCCCGATCAGCTTGCGGTCGCGATCAACGGGATCTGGGTCTGCCGGAACGGCGGCCCGGCCGATGACCGGTCGGCGGTCGATCTCAGCCCGCGCGACGTGACGATCACGGTCGACCTGTCGGCTGGCAGCCATGGCGCCACCGTGCTCACGACCGACCTGACCGCTCAGTACGTACACGAGAACTCGGCGTACTCGACATGACGGCCGCCGAGATCGCGGCCGGCGACACCGGGAACGGCGCCAGCAAGGACGGGGCCGGCAAAGACGGTGCGCTGGCCAAGGCGGCCACGCTCATCGAGGCGCTGCCCTGGCTGGAGCGGTTCCACGGCCAGACGGTGGTCCTCAAGTACGGCGGCAACGCGATGACCGACGCGGACCTGCGGCGCGCGTTCGCGCAGGACGTGGTCTTCCTCCGGTACGCGGGACTGCGGCCGGTCGTCGTGCACGGCGGCGGCCCGCAGATCAACGCTCAGCTGGACCGCCTGGGCATGCAGTCCACCTTCCGGGCCGGCCTGCGGGTCACCACGCCCGAGACGATGGACGTGGTCCGGATGGTGCTCACCGGCCAGGTGAACAGGGAGATAGTCGGCCTGATCAACGAGCACGGCCCGTTCGCAGTCGGCATGTCCGGCGAGGACGCGCACCTGCTCACAGCGCGCCGGCTGCACGCCGAGGTCGACGGCGAGCTGGTCGACATCGGCGAGGTCGGCGAGGTCGAGTCGGTGAACCCGGGCGCGGTGCGGGCACTGCTCGCCGACGGCCGGATCCCGGTCATCTCGAGCGTGGCGCGCAGCACCGCGGGCGGGGTGCTGAACGTCAACGCCGACACGGCAGCGGCGGCACTGGCCATCGAGCTGCACGCGGCCAAGCTCGTGCTGCTGACCGACGTCGCCGGCCTGTACCCGCACTGGTCGGGCAAGGACGCGGCCAGTGCCACCCAGGCGCGCCCGATCAGCCAGCTCACTGCCGACGAGCTCGCGGCGATGCTACCGGGCCTGTCCGACGGAATGATCCCCAAGATGGGCGCCTGCCTGCGAGCGGTGCGGGGCGGCGTGCCGCAGGCGCACGTGCTCGACGGCAGGCTCCCGCACGCGATCCTGCTCGAGATCTTCACCGATGCCGGGATCGGCACCATGGTTGTCCCCGACGCTGGAGAACCGAATGTCAGCAACTGAGCTCCTGCAGGACCGCTACGGCGCGTCGATCATGCTCACCTACGGCGTGCCACCGGTGGCGCTGGCGCGCGGCAGCGGGTGCACCGTCTGGGACGTGGACGGCAACAGCTACCTGGACCTGATCGGCGGCATCGCGGTGAGCGCGGTCGGGCACGCGCACCCGGCGCTGATCGAGGCCGTCACCCGGCAGGTCGGGACGCTCGCGCACACCTCGAACCTGTTCCTGCACGAGCGGCAGGTGGAGCTCGCGGAGCGGCTGATCGGGCTGCTCGGCACCGACGGCCGGGTGTTCTTCACCAACTCGGGCACCGAGGCGAACGAGGCCGCGGTCAAGCTGGTCCGCCGGGCGCAGGGCCCGGGCCGGCCGGTCGTGGTGGCCGCCGAGCACAGCTTCCACGGCCGCACGATGGGTGCGCTGGCGCTGACCGGGAAGGAATCGATCCGCGCGCCGTTCGGGCCGTTCGGGCTGGACGTGCGCTTCGTCCCGTACGGCGACGCTGCCGCGCTGCAGCAGGCGGTCGGGCCGGATTGTGCCGCCGTCTTTCTCGAGCCGTGCCTGGGCGAGGGTGGCGTCGTGCCTGCCCCGCCCGGCTACCTGAAGGCGGCCCGGGCCGCGTGTGACGAGAGCGGTGCCCTGCTCGTGCTGGACGAGATCCAGAGCGGCATCGGCCGCACCGGCGAGTGGTTCGCGCACCAGCGCGAGGGCATCACGCCGGACGTGCTGACGCTGGCCAAGGGCCTGGGCGGCGGGCTGCCCATCGGCGCGTGCATCGGCATCGGCAAGTCAGGGTCCGCGCTCGGCAAGGGCGACCACGGCAGCACCTTCGGCGGCAACCCGGTCGCGTGCGCGGCCGCGCTCGCCGTGCTCGACACCATCGAGCGCGACGGGCTGCTGGCGAACGCGGCCAGCGTCGGCAGCTACCTCGCCGCGGGCGTCGAGTCGCTCGGCCACTCGCTCGTGACGGGGGTGCGCGGCAGCGGCCTGTGGCTCGCGCTCGCGCTCAGCGGCAAGGCGGGCACGGCGGTCGCCGCGACCTCGCAGCGGGCCGGGTTCCTGGTGAACGCCGTTCAGCCGGACGCGGTCAGGATCGCGCCGCCGCTGATCCTGACGACCTCCGAGGCCGGCTCGTTCATCGCGGCGCTGCCCGGGATCCTGGACGCCGCCAGCGTGGTCGTGGCCGGCCAGGAGGCGTGATGCCTGCCACCGCGACCGTGCGGCACTTCCTGCGCGACGACGACCTGTCGCCGGCCGAGCAGGCCGAGGTACTCGCGCTGGCGGCCGAGCTCAAGCGGGACCGGACCGGCACGCAGCCGCTCGCGGGCCCGCGGGCCGCGGCGGTGCTGTTCGACAAGCCGTCGCTGCGCACTCGTACCTCGTTCGCCGTCGGCATCGCCGAGCTAGGCGGGTACCCGCTGGTGATCGACGCGCAGGGCACCCACGCCGGCCGCGGCGAGTCCATCGAGGACATGACCAGGGTGCTGGCCAGGCAGGTCGCGGCCATCGCCTGGCGCACGTTCGGGCAGGACCGGCTGGAGGCGATGGCCTCGGTCAGCACGGTGCCGGTGATCAACGCGCTGACCGACGAGTTTCACCCGTGCCAGGTGCTGTCCGACCTGCAGACGATCGCCGCGGCCTTCGGGCGGCTGGCCGGACTCACGCTGACGTTCCTGGGCGACGGCGCGAGCAACATGGCGCACTCCTACCTGCTCGGCGGTGCGACGGCGGGGCTGCACGTGCGGATCTGCGCACCCGGGCCGTTCCAGCCCGATGGCGCGGTGCTGGCCGCCGCCGCCGCGATCGCCGGCCGGACCGGCGGCTCGGTCACTGCCGGCCGCGACCCGCAGGAGATGTGCAAGGCCGCCGACGTGCTCGCGACCGACGTCTGGACGTCGATGGGTAAGGAGGGCCAGGAGAGCGGCCGGGGCGAGGCGATGACCGGCTACGCGCTGGACGCGGCCAAGCTCGCGCTCGCCAGCCGCGGCTGCCGGGTACTGCACTGCCTGCCCGCGCACCGTGGCGAGGAAATCGCGGCCGACGTCATCGACGGGCCGGCCTCGCTGGTGTTCGATCAGGCCGAGAACCGGCTGCACGCGCAGAAGGCGCTGCTGTGCTGGCTGCTCCGCCAGCAGGAAGCGGCGGCGGCATGAACGCGAGCCCGGGTACGAAGGCGGCGCGGCACGCGAGGATCGCCAGCATTCTCGGCCAGCGCTCGGCGCCCGTCCGCTCCCAGGAGGAGCTCGCGGAGCGGCTGGCCGGTTTCGGATTCAAGGTCACGCAGGCCACGCTGTCGCGTGACCTCGAGGAGATCGGCGCCGTCCGGCTGCGTGCCTCCGACGGCAGCCTGGTGTACGCGCTGCCCGACGACGAGCTGCTGCCAGGCGGGCTCGCCGTTCCCCCGGAAGCGCGCGCCGGCGCCGAGCGGCCCGTCCGTGAGCTGCGCAGCGGCCTGTTCAGCCAGCTCACGCTCGAGCCGTCGGCCCGGCTGGCCAGGGTCGCGGCCGAGCTGCTCGTGACGGCGGAGGCGAGCGCCAACCTGGTCGTGCTCCGCACGCCCGCGGGCGCCGCGCAGCTGCTCGCGTCCGCGATCGACCACGCGGGCTGGCCGGCCGTGCTCGGAACCGTCGGCGGCGACGACACCGTGCTGGTCATCGCCAGGGACCCGGCCGGCGGCGAGGAGCTGGCGCTGGCGCTGCTGCGGCTCGCCGAGCGGACTCACCCGGCCGGCCGCAAGCCGGCCTTCCATAAACCAGGCAGCCGGCCATGACCACGCAGTTTCCGGCCGCGGGCGGCCGTGCAGACGACGGCCGCCGGAGCGGCGGGGCGCGTACGACTGAGGAGGAACAGCGGTGACGGACAAGATAGTGCTCGCGTATTCCGGCGGGCTGGACACGTCGGTGGCGATCGGCTGGATCGCCGAGCAGACCGGGGCCGAGGTCATCGCCCTCGCGGTGGATGTCGGCCAGGGCGGCGAGGATCTCGACACGATCAGGGCGCGGGCGCTGGCCTGCGGCGCGGTCGCGGCGGAGGTGGTGGACGCGCGGGACGAGTTCGCGGCGGACTACTGCATGCCGGCCCTGCAGGCCAACGCGCTCTACATGGACCGCTACCCGCTGGTGTCGGCCCTGTCCCGGCCGCTGATCGTGAAGCACCTGGCCAGGGTCGCCAGGCAGAGCGGGGCGAGCCTGGTCGCGCACGGCTGCACCGGCAAGGGCAACGACCAGGTGCGGTTCGAGGCCGGCCTGGCCGCGCTCGCGCCCGAGGTCGCGTGCACCGCGCCGGTCCGCGACTCGGGCATGACCAGGGACAAGGCCATCACGTTCGCGGAGGAGAAGGGGCTGCCGATCAACGTCACGTCACGCTCGCCGTACTCCATCGACCAGAACGTGTGGGGACGCAGCTGCGAGACCGGCCACCTGGAAGACATCTGGAACGCGCCGCAGGACGACGTCTGGGGTTACACGGACGACCCGGCGGCGGGCAAGCCGGCGGACGAGATCACCATCTCCTTCGAGCGCGGCCTGCCCGTCGCGCTCGACGGTGTCGCGAAGACCCCGCTGCAGATGATCACCGAGCTGAACCGGCTGGCAGGGGCGCACGGCGTCGGCCGCATCGACATGGTCGAGGACCGGCTGATCGGCATCAAGAGCCGCGAGATCTACGAGGCCCCCGGCGCGATCACGCTGATCGCCGCGCACTCAGAGCTGGAGAGCGTGTGCGTGGAGCGGGACCTGGCCAGGTTCAAGCGGCAGGCCGAGCAGCGCTGGACCGAGCTGGTCTACGACGGCCTGTGGTACTCGCCGCTGAAGGATGCGCTCGACGCCTTCCTCGCGGCGGCGGCCAGGCACGTGACCGGCGAGGTGCGGGTGAAGCTGCAGGGCGGCCGCGCGGTGGTGAACGGGCGGCGCAGCCCGGCCGCGCTGTACAACTACGAGCTGGCTACCTACGACACCGGGGACATGTTCGACCAGTCGCTGGCCAAGGGGTTCGTGGACCTGTGGGGACTGCCCGCCAGGATCGCCGCGGATCGCGACCGGCGCGCCATGGCGGGCTAAAGTGCCCTGAAAGAGCGGGTTGCGCCCGGCTGTTGCCGCCGGCTACATGAGTTGCGCATGGTCGACAGGAGGCACGTGGCAGATAACGAAGGCAGCCCGCCAGGGCCGGTGCGCCTGTGGGGCGCCAGGTTCGAGTCCGGTCCCGCGGACGCGCTGGCGCGGCTGTCGGTCAGCGTCCAGTTCGACTGGCGGCTCGCGCAGTACGACCTGCTCGCATCCGCCGCGCACGGCCGGGTCCTGCACAAGGCGGGCCTGCTGACCGACACCGAGCTGGCCCGGATGCTGGGCGCGCTGGACGAGCTGGGACGCGACTGCCGGGACGGCTCGTTCCGGCCGGCCGCGGCAGACGAGGACGTGCACACCGCGCTGGAGCGCGGGCTGCTGGAACGGGTGGGTGCTCTCGGCGGCAAGCTGCGGGCGGGCCGCAGCCGTAACGACCAGATCGCCACCGACCTGCGGCTCTACCTGCGTGACCATGCCCGGCTGATCACGGCCAGGCTGGTCGAGCTGGAGAGCGCGCTGCTCGGCCAGGCCGAGCGGCACCTGACCACCCCGGCCGCGGGCATGACGCACCTGCAGCACGCGCAGCCGGTGCTGCTTGCCCACCACCTGCTGGCGCACGTGCAGGCGTTCAGCCGGGACGCCGGCCGGCTCCGGGACTGGGACCGGCGCGCGGCGGTCAGCCCGCTCGGCGCCGGCGCGCTGGCGGGCTCGTCGCTCGCCATCGATCCCGAGGCCGTCGCAGCGGAGCTCGGCTTCGAGTCGGCGGCGGAGAACTCGATGGACGCGGTGAGCGACCGTGACTTCGCCGCGGAGTTCTGCTTCGCGGCGGCGCTGCTGGGCGTGCACCTTTCCCGGCTGGGCGAGGAGGTCGTGCTGTGGTCGTCGCACGAGTTCGGCTGGGCCGAGATCGACGACGCCTACGCCACCGGATCCTCGATCATGCCGCAGAAGAAGAACCCGGACGTCGCGGAGCTGGCCAGGGGCAAGGCGGGCCGCCTCATCGGTGACCTGACGGCGCTGCTCACGACCCTCAAGGGCCTGCCGCTCACCTACAACCGCGATCTGCAGGAAGACAAGGAGCCCGTGTTCGACGCCGTCGACACGCTGCTTGTCGTGCTGCCCGCGATGGCGGGCCTGATCGGATCGCTCCGGTTTCACGCGGAGCGGCTGGCGGCGACCGCAGCGGCCGGCTACGCGCTGGCCACCGACCTGGCGGAGTTGCTGGTGAAGCGCGGCGTCCCGTTCCGGGAGGCGCACGAGATCGTCGGGCACCTGGTGGTCTGGTGCCAGGTGCACGACTGCGAGCTGGCCGAGGTCAGCGACGAGGACCTGGCCCGGGTGTCACCGCTGCTGACGCCCGACGTGCGCGAGGTACTCACGACCGACGGCGCGCTCGCCGCCCGGTCCAGCCGGGGCGGCACGGCCCCGGTCCGGGTCACCGAGCAGCTCGCCCGCGCGCGGCTGACCGTCGAGGAGCAGGCGGCCTGGGCTGCCGGATAAGCCGGCTGGACCGAGGATTCCCGGCACGCCGCGGAGACTTCGGGACCTGGCAGGTCCCGAAGTCTCCGCGCCCCGGCCATTCAAGGGGATAATGTCCGGCTATGAGGGGCTTTCTCGCGCGGTGGGCTGCCATCGCACTGCTGGCAGCGGCGGTCGCCGCCGCCGGCGGTCTGGCTGGGTGTCGGCGGCGACCTGTCCGCGGACATCATCCAGGCGGGCACGGAAGAGTACATGGGTGGCCGGTACGGCGCCGACGAGGCCTGGTACGAGCGCTGGCCGCTGGACCCCCGGCAGGTCGACTCGGGATTCCAGGTCTTCGGCGGAGACGTCATCCGCGGATCCATCACGCAGGTCTCCGGCTCCGCGTCGGACTGGCGGGTGTCGGTCACGGAGACGGGCACCGGCGCGACGTGGAGCCGGGTCGTGCGCTACAGCGCGCTGCTGGAGGGCCCGGACTTCGTCGTCGAGGACCCGGGCCTGCCCCGCGGCACCGGCCTCATGAGCCTGCCGCGCTGGGGCTCGGTCGCGTTCCTGCAGATGCAGATCAGGGTCGGCCGGACCTGGCGCCAGGCCGGCGCGTTCTCCGCGATCCGGATCGACATGATGCGCCACGGCAAGACCCTGGCTACCGCCGGGCCGCTGCGAGCCGGATCCGGGTTCATCGCGACGCAGAGATAGCGCCGCGGCCACTACGGGCGCTGTGAGCGCCGTTAGTGTCCGCGCCGACCGTCCGGCACGGTCGCGGCAGGACGTACGCTGCCTACCGTGCCTCCCCGTCAAGCCGAGTTGCTGCCGCGCGCGTTCTTCGACCGGCCGTCGACGCAGGTCGCGCCCGACCTGCTGGGCTGCGTGTTCTGGTCGGACAGCCCGGCCGGGCGGGTCGGGGTGCGGCTAGTCGAGGTCGAGGCCTACGAGGGTGCCGCCGACCCCGCCTCGCACGCGTTCCGGGGCGAGACCGCGCGCAACGCCGTGATGTTCGGCGACCCGGGGCACGCGTACGTCTACTTCACCTACGGCATGCACTTCTGCGTGAACCTGGTCTGCCAGCCTGCCGGGCAGGCCTCGGCCGTCCTGCTGCGGGCCGGCCAGGTCGTCGAGGGCGCGGATCTCGCCGCCGCGCGCCGGCCCGGTGGCTCCGGCGAGCGCGATCTCGCCCGCGGCCCGGCGCGGCTGTGCCAGGCCCTGGCCATCGACCGGGCGCTGGACGGCACCGACGTGTGCTCGCCGGGAGCCCGGCTGGGCATCAGCCCGGCGCCGGCCGGGGTGGATGACGCCGAGATCAGCTGCGGCCCGCGAGTCGGCATCAGCCGGGCGGCCGACTGGCCGCTGCGCTTCTGGCTGACCGGCGATCGGTACGTGTCCGGGTTCCGCGTCGGGCGGCCGGCCGGGCAGGCGCGCTGACGGCCGCCGCACACCGGGACGGGCGGGTACCCGCCGTTCCCGCAATGCCGGGGTTTGATTGCCGGCCCCGGTATCAGGGGTGGGACGATGCAGCGGTGAGCGACATCATCGACGACCTGACCTGGCGCGGCCTGATCGCCGTGTCGACCGACCTGGACGACTTGCGCAAGGCACTGGATGCCGGGGTCGTGACGTTCTATGGCGGTTTCGACCCCACGGCCCCCGGGCTGCACATCGGCAACCTGGTGCTCCTGCTGACCATGCGCCGGTTCCAGCAGGCGGGGCACCGGCCGGTCGGGCTCGTGGGTGGCGCCACCGGGCTGATCGGCGACCCGAGCGGCAAGTCGGCCGAGCGCGTGCTCAACTCCCGCGAGGTGGTCGCGGGCTGGGTCGAGCGGATCCGCGGCGAGGTCGCGCAGTACCTGGACTTCACGTCCGGCCCGGCCGGGGCGCTCATCGTCAGCAACCTGGACTGGACCGAGCACCTGTCTGCGTTGGACTTCCTGCGCGACATCGGCAAGCACTTCCCGCTGAACCAGATGCTGTCGCGCGAGGTAGTCCGCGCCCGGCTGGAGAGCGGCGGCATCACCTACACCGAGTTCAGCTACCAGATATTGCAGGCCAACGACTTCCTCGAGCTGCACCAGCGGCACGACTGCGATCTCCAGCTCGGCGGCAGCGACCAGTGGGGAAACCTGGTTTCCGGCGTGGACCTCATCCGCCGGGTGACCGGTGACCCCGCGCACGCGCTCGCCACGCCGCTGATCACCAAGCCGGACGGGACCAAGTACGGCAAGACCGAGGGCGAGGCGGTGTGGCTGAGCCCCGAGCTGATGACGCCGTACGCGTTCTACCAGTTCTGGGTGACTCGCACCGACGCCGAGATGCCGGGCCTGCTGCGGGTGTTCTCGTTCCGCTCGCATGCCGAGATCGAGGAGCTGGAGCGCGAGATCGAGGCGCGCCCGGCCGCGCGGCTCGCCCAGCGGCTGCTCGCGGAGGAGATGACGACTCTGGTGCACGGGCCCGCCGAGCTGGCGAAGGTGCAGGCAGCCAGTCAGGCGCTGTTCGGCCAGGGTGACCTCACGGCGCTGGACGCGGCGACGCTGGCGGCCGTCGCCCGCGCGGTGCCGAGCTGGTCGGCCGACGTGGCGGCCGGGCAGCCCCTGCCGCCGGTCGCGGACCTGATGGCGGCCTGCGCGATCGTGCCGAGCAAGTCGGCCGCCCGGCGCGCGATAGCCGAGGGCGGCGCGTACCTCAACAACGCGAAGGTAACCGCCGAGGACGCAGCCCCCGCGGAGTCGGACCTGCTGCACGGCAGGTACCTGATCCTGCGCCGGGGGAAGCGCACCGTGGGCGCGGTGGAGGTCCGCCGGGGATAGCCGGTCCCGTGCCGCGCTAATGCCTGCCGTTCCGCCCGGAGCGCCGGCTGCCCGGCTGCCGGGGCCAGCTCACGCGGCGATGACCAGCCGGTGGCCCGTGTCGTACTCGGCGAGCCGCCGCAGGTGCCCGTGCCGCGCGTCCCAGCGGCCGGACTCAAGGTCCGCGCGCAGCCGCGCGACACCGTCATCGACCTCGGCGGGGGAGAGCAGGCTGCACGCCGACATGCCGGCCCGGACCGCCGGGTCCAGGTAGGCCTCGGGCCTGCCCCAGTACGCCTCGCCGAAGCCGTCGCTGCAGTCGCGCGGCCGCGGCACCGGCACCGTCTCGACGGTCACCGACCCGCCCAGCGCCGCGGCGATCCGGTCCGGCTGGATGTCGGGACGCCTGACCCGCGCGCTGCCGGGGAAGTACTTCGCGGTCAGCCAGAGCTCGTTGATCCGCGCGGCCGCGGTGGTAAGAATCACGATCCGCCCGGCGACCCGGCGCAGCTCGCGGAACCCGAGGGCCGGATCGGACCAGTGGTGCACCGTGAGAATCGCGAGGGCGGCATCGAAGCTGCCGCCGGGAAAGGGCAGTGCCTCGGCCACGGCCCGGATCGCGGGCGCGGCCGTGGCGGACCGCTGGGCGAGCATGACCTCCGACGGCTCCACGGCGACGACCCGGCAGCCCGAGGGCTCGTAGGAGCCCGCGCCCGCGCCGACATTGAGCACGGTCCTGGCGCCGCCGAGCGCGCGGCTGACCTGCTCGGCTATCCGCGGGTCGGGCCGCCGGAAGCGGGCATAGGACGTGCCGATCTGGTCGTAGCGCGGGGCGGGGGTCATGGCATTCCTTCGTCGTTCCGGCGCTGAGCGGAGGCCGGACAGCATAACGCGATATGTCTTGTCATGGAACGTCGGGTCCCAGCAGCCTCGGCCCTCCGCTGGTGACCGGCCGTGGCGCCGCCGCGGGGCCGCCGCGGGGCCCGGCGGCCCGGCGGGGGGGGGGGGGGGGAAGGTTGGGTTG
>Ga0335078_10001502_pt1 | contig 35170 bp, 30 predicted proteins | sample Lox_Sample_32_FD_206711 | JGI IMG/M metagenome (GOLD analysis project Ga0335078, IMG submission 206711) | Soil microbial communities from Loxahatchee National Wildlife Refuge, Florida, United States - Lox_Sample_3.2 | ecosystem: Environmental > Terrestrial > Soil > Wetlands | place: USA...
GGCGGGAATCTCGCCTTCTTTGCCTTTGCCGTTCCCACCCAGTTCGTAGGTGTAAGCCTTCATGCGGACCAGGTCGACCACGCCGCTTAAGTTCTTTTCGCTGCCAATCGGCAGTTCGAGCGGAATTACGGTGCGCCCAAATGCTTTCATCAAAGATTCCAGCACTCGCCCCGCGTCGGCGCGCTCGCGGTCCATGCGGCTGGCCACGATCACGCGCGGCGTTTTGTATTCTTCGCAATAATTCCAGACGCGCTCGGTCACCACTTCCACTCCAGCCACGCCATCCACCACTACAATTGCCGCTTCGACCACGGGCAGCGCCATCTTGGCTTCGTGCACGAACATATTGAAGCCGGGCGTATCCACAAGATTGATTTTGGTTTTTCCCCACTCCACATAAGCCAGGCCGGAGGAAATGGACATTTTGCGGGCAATTTCTTCGTCGTCGTAGTCGGTTGCGGCTGAGCCGTCATCCACCCGGCCCAGCCGCTGGGTCGCGCCCGCGGTATAGAGCATGGCCGCGACCAGCGAGGTCTTGCCCGCATGCCCGTGGCCGACCAGGGCAACATTGCGGATGTTCGCGCCTTCGTAGACTTTCATGGATGGGCTCCTTATAAGCGCGTCGAAATGCTCCGTCCAAAACTTGTGATCCTAACACAGGGGAATTTCGGCCCTCAACCGCAACTTCGCCCGCTTACGCAACGGATGCCAGCAAAATTGTCTGAATCCTTGGGCACGCTCAACCAATCTCAACTTTAAGCCTTTGGGGTGGGTGGAAAATGAGCGCAATGTTTTTCCACATAAACTGATGGGTGCTGTCTGGGGCGACAAGCGCTGCCAAAACCAACCCTAAGTGGCGCTATCTTTCTGGGTTCCCCGCCAGTCTATCCCATTACGGACCACTTTCTCGCAATCCCCCCTGTTCGGGAATCGGGTGTGAGAACTGTTGTTATTAGTTTGAGAGGGCGCATGGCGAAGCGAATGATCCTGATGTTGGCCCTGGCGGGAGTGGTCCTAGCCGGCCTTGGCTTTGTGAAATACCGGCAGATTGAGACGGCGATCGCGCAGGGCGCGAGTTTCCAGCCGCCTCCGGAAGCTGTCACCACAGTGGTCGCCAAACAAGAAAAGTGGCCGGCTACTTTGAGCGTGATCGGCACGACAGTCGCCGTGCAGGGCGTGACCGTGAGCGCCGATCTGCCCGGCACGGTCGACACCATTAATTTTGAGTCTGGGAAGGCAGTCAAAGAGGGCGAAATTTTGGTCGAGCTTGATACCCGGCAGGAGCGGGCGCAACTGGCCAATATGGAAGCGCAACGCGACCTTGCCAAGATTAACTTTGGCCGCATGCAACAACTGGTCAAAGACGGAGTTGTCGCCCAGAGCGAGTACGACAACGCGATTGCGCAGCAGAAATCGACGGAAGCGCAGGTGGGTGAGATCCGGGCTACGATTGCGCGCAAGACGATTCGCGCGCCATTCTCAGGAATTCTGGGCCTTCGCCAGGTCAACCTTGGGCAGTATCTCTCGGCTGGGGAAGCGATCGTTTCTCTGCAATCGCTGAATCCGATCTACGTGAATTTTGGCGTGCCGCAGCAGGAGGCCCCTAAGGTGGCAGTCGGCCATACGCTCCGCGTGACCAGCAACGATGCCGACGGGGCCCAATTTAGCGGCCGCGTTACTGCGCTCGACTCGGTTGTGAACGAAGGGACGCGAAATCTTCAGGTGCAGGCTACGCTGCCGAACCCCGCGGGAAAGCTGCGTCCCGGCATGTTCGTACAAGTGCAAATTACAACCGGGGCGGACCGCGCGGTCATAGCGTTACCGGCCACCGCCATTAATTACGCTCCCTACGGCGATTCGGTATATGTCGTTTCTGACATGAAGGATAAAACCGGCAAGACCTATCGTGGCGTGCGCCAGCAATTTGTCAAGGTGGACGGGGCGCGCGGCGATCAGGTGGCGGTGGTCTCAGGAGTCGACCCGGGCGAGGAAGTGGTGAGTTCGGGCGTCTTCAAATTGCGCAATGGCGCGGCGGTGCAAGTCAACAACAAAGTCCAGCCAGAAAATAATCCGGCCCCCAAGCCTGAGGACAGCTAAATGCGGTTTACGGATTTATTCATTAAGCGGCCGGTCCTCGCGATTGTGGTCAATCTGGTCATCCTGATTGCCGGCCTGCAATCCATCCGTTCGCTGAGCGTGCGGCAGTATCCGCGCAGCGACATCGCGGTGATCCAGGTCACCACGGTTTACGTGGGCGCGAACGCCGACCTGGTGCGTGGCTTTATCACCACACCGCTTGAGCGTGTAATCGCCAGCGCCGACGGCATCGACTACATGGAGTCGTCGAGCGCCCAGGGCCTGAGCACGATCACCGTCCACCTGAAGCTTAACTACAACACGAACGCGGCCCTCACACAGATCCAAGCCAAGTTGGCCCAGGTGCGGAATGACCTGCCGCCGGAGGCGCAGCTGCCGGTCATCGATCTGGAAACTGCGGACCAGCAATTTGCCGCCATGTACCTGGGTTTTTCATCGGCCACGCTCGATCAAAATCAGATTACGGATTATCTGACGCGAGTCGTGCAGCCAAAGTTGAGCGCCGTCAGCGGAGTGCAGCGCGCTGACATTCTCGGCGACCGGACTTTTGCCATGCGCATCTGGCTCAAGCCCGACAAAATGGCGGCGCTTGGCATTTCCGCTTCCATGGTGCACGACGCACTGGCCAAGAACAATCACCTTTCGGCGATCGGTCAAACTAAGGGCTCGATGGTATCTGTGAATCTGATCGCCAATACCGATCTGCGCACGCCGGAAGACTTCCGCCAGATGGTGGTCAAGCAGGATAAGGACGTGGTGGTCCGGCTTGGCGAAATCGCCGATGTGGTGCTCGGCGCCGAGAATTACGACCAGGACGTTCGCTTCAATGGCGAGACCGCGACCTTCATGGGCATCTGGGTGCTCCCAACCGCGAACTCGCTGGAAGTCATTAAGAACGTGCGCGCCGCGCTGCCGGAAATTCAGTCGCAATTACCTCCCGGGATGAAGGTCGGCGTGCCTTACGATTCGACGGAATACATTCAGGACGCGATTAACGAAGTGCTGCGCACCCTGACTGAGACGCTGATCATCGTAATCATCGTTATCTTCCTGTTCCTCGGTTCTTTCCGTTCCGTCCTGATTCCGATTGTCGCCATCCCGATTTCGCTGATCGGCGCGGTTTTCCTGATGCTGCTGGCAGGATTCACCATCAACCTGTTGACCTTGCTGGCGATCGTACTCTCGGTTGGCCTGGTGGTCGACGACGCCATCGTGATGGTGGAGAACGTGGAGCGGCACATCCACCTAGGCAAGACCCCGGTGCGCGCCGCCCTGGACGCGGCCCACGAACTGGTCGGTCCGATCATCGCCATGACCATCACCCTGGCCGCGGTTTATGCCCCGGTGGGAATTCAGGGCGGATTAACCGGAGCCCTGTTCCGCGAATTCGCTTTCACCCTGGCGGGAGCCGTGGTCGTTTCCGGCGTGGTCGCCTTGACACTTTCGCCGATGATGAGTTCGAAGTTGCTGCGGGCTGGCGACACGGAGCGTGGCTTCGCGGGAATGGTCAACCGCCATTTTGAGTGGGTGCGGCGTACTTATTCCCGTTTGCTCTCCGGCACCCTGCAATATCGGCCGGTGGTGTTTGTGCTGTGGGCAATTGTGGTGGCGTTGATCGTGCCTTTTTACGTCTTTTCACAGCATGAACTGGCGCCCGCGGAGGACCAGGGGGTGGTCTTTGGCGTGATCCAGTCGTCCGCGAACTCGACGATCGACCAGACTAACTTGTTCACCAAGGAAGTCTACGACGTCTACCACTCGTTCCCCGAGAGCGGAAGCATCTTTCAGATCACGTCGCCGAGTGGCGGTTTTGGCGGTATGGTCACCAAACCCTGGAGCCAGCGCAAGAAAACGGCCCAGCAGCTTCTGGTCGAGTCGGTGGGCCCGCTCTCGAAGATACCCGGCATTCGCGTTATCCCGCTGACCCCGCCGCCGTTGCCCGGTGGCGGAAATTTCCCGGTGGAATTTGTCATTGTTTCAGCGGCCGAGCCGAGGCAGCTCAACGACTTTGCCAACGAGTTAGTGAAACGGGCGATGGGCAGCGGCCTTTTCATTTTCGCCGATACCGATCTTAAGTTCGATCAGCCACAAGCCGAGGTTGTCTTCGACCGCGACAAGCTGCGGGCACAAGGTGTGGATTTGACTCAGGCCGGCCAGGACCTCGCCACCATGCTGGGCGGAGACTACATCAACCGCTTCAGCATTCAGGGCCGGAGTTATAAGGTCATTCCGCAGATCAAGCGGGCGGACCGCCTGACTCCGGACCAGCTGGAAAAGATTTACGTCACCGGTTCCGACGGCAAGCTGGTTCCCTTGTCGACTTTCGCGTCACTCAAAACCACGACCGAGCCGCGGCAATTGAACAAATTTCAGCAGCTCAACGCCGTTACCATCCAGGGAGTGATTCCGCCGAACGTGCCTCTCGACAAGGCGCTCAGCTTTCTTGAGGAACAGGCCAAACAGATTCTGCCCCAGGGCTTCACCGTCGACTATGCGGGTGAGTCGCGGCAGCTGCGCGTGGAAGGCAGCAAATTTCTTCCGGTTTTCCTATTGTCAGCCGTGCTGATTTATCTCGTGTTGGCGGCCCAGTTTGAGAGCTTCCGCGATCCTTTCATCATTCTCGCGGGTTCCGTGCCGTTGGCGCTTTCGGGAGCGTTGCTGTTCTCGTTCCTCGGCTTCACCACACTGAACATTTATAGCGAGGTCGGACTGATCACGCTGGTGGGGCTGGTGTCAAAAAACGGCATTCTTATTGTGGAGTTTGCCAATCACCTTCAGGAGTCGGGAAAGAACAAGCTGGGCGCGGTGATCGAAGCTGCGACCACCCGTTTGCGCCCGATCTTGATGACCACGGCGGCCACCGTGGTCGGCCACTTCCCGCTGGTTCTTGCCAAAGGCCCGGGGGCGGGAGCACGCAATAGCATCGGCATCATGCTGGTCAGCGGCATGATCATCGGAACCATGTTCACGCTCTTTGTAGTGCCGTCGATTTACATGCTGGTGGCCAAGACGCACAAGCTGGAGTCGTTCGACGAGGGCGCGCCGGAAGAACCGATCCACCAACCTGCTGAGGAAGTTGCGGTCTAAGACCAATTTGTCATTCTGAGCGAAGCGCAGAACCTAGGCATTGGGATGAAGCCGGTGCCTGGGTTTCGTTTTCGGCTGGGTACCCCATGTCTCGCCGATTTTGCGAGACATGGGTGAGCTTCCCCGTCCTACGCAACCTGTTTTGGTCCTGACACGAACCGATTTCCCGCGATCACATAGCGTAGCGGACGATCCGCCGCTTTGGTGATTCCGATCCGCCGTGTGACCGCGATGCGGCCGGGGCGGAAGCTTTCATCTGCAATCCACAGATCAGATCTCGAGCTGGTGAGGTCTTTGCCGTTGTCGCGCGGGCGGGTGATGCCGAAAGCTTCAGCAAGGCGTCCTGGCCCGCTGGTCAATCGGCGCAGATCGTGGGGAGTATGGATCGAAATGCCACGGGCCTTTGCCATCGCTTCAATGCCCAGCAAGGGCTCCAGAGCGCGGAAAAGCACGCCGCCGGCTTCGCCGTCAGGCAGGCAGGAGACATTGAAGCAATAGTGATTTCCGTAAATGAAATAAACATAAGAATGCCCGGGAGGGCCGAACAACACGGCGTTACGCGCGGTGCGGCCGGAGGCGGCGTGGGCCGCTGGATCGTCTTTTCCCAAGTACGCTTCGACTTCAACGATGCGCGCAGCCAGCAATTTTCGCCCTTCGCGGCGAACCAGCACCTTACCCAGCAAGGCGCGGCTGACGACGCGCGGATCGCGCGAGTAGAATTCGGGACCAAGCCGTTTGCCAAGCCGGCCGAGAACTTCGGCGGGTTTCGATTTTCGTCCGCTCAACACAGGATCGTGTACACTTTCTGCGGCCATCGTCGCAAGGGCTATCACGCACATCGCTTATGGCGCGAGCTGGAGAGGTAAATATGCTCGGGAAATCACTGAAAATCGTCTCTATTCTAATGCTGCTCGTGGGCTTCGCTGCAGCGCAAACCATTCCTGCCGAAACCCAGCTGTCGGTCCGCACAGTCACTGAGCTCAACTCCGGAACTGCCAAAGTGGGCGACCGCTTTGACGCGACTCTGACAAAAGACCTGGTGGTAAACGGCAAGACCCTCGCCAAGGCCGGAGCGCCGGTAAAAGGCAAAGTCACATACGTCAAGTCCAGCGGACGGCTGCACGAGCCGGGTGAGCTGACCCTGCGACTGACGTCGGTCCAGGTGAATGGCAAGATGCTGGCGATCTCGAGCACTGCGTATCATGCCAAGGGCAAGAGCCACACCAAGAGCAATGCAACAAAAATCGGCGGTGGGACAGCTGCCGGCGCGCTGATTGGCGGCATCGCGGGCGGAGGCAAAGGAGCGTTGATCGGCTCGGCCGTCGGCGCCGGTGCCGGTACCGGAGTTGCCGCGGCAACCGGAAAAGAAGAGGCCGTTGTGCCATCAGAGACGGTCTTAACGTTTACGACCACTGCAACAAAGTAAACAAGCGGGACTAGGCGGGCGTGTCGCCCGCCTCCACACGGCCCGCTATGCTGCGCCCTTGGCAGCGTCTTTCAAATACGCCAGCACTTCCTCGGCGTGACCTTCGGCTTTGACCTTGGGGAAGATGTGCTTGATCTTTCCATCCGCGCCGATGATGAACGTGGTGCGCACCACGCCCATCACTTTTTTACCGTACATGTTCTTTTCCTGAATCACGCCGTACGCATTGCCGACTTTTTTCTCAAAATCACCTAAAAGCTGAAACGGCAGATGAAATTTCTCTTCAAACTTCTTCTGGTCTTTCGGCTGGTCGGGCGAAACTCCCAGAATTACCGCGCCGGTGTTCTGAATCTTGCGATACGAATCGCGAAACTCGCAGGCTTCGATGGTGCAACCTGGAGTATCGGCCCGCGGATAGAAATAAAGCACTACGGTCTTGCCGCGAAAATCCTTAAGTGACACTTCTTTACCGTCCTGGTCGGGCAAAGTAAAGTCAGGAGCTTTATCATTAACTTGCATGGGAGTATCTCCAAATAGGAAGTTGCGCAGAACCAAGTTATACGCCAGTTTGGCGTGGGCAGTCATCTGGGTTGGCTTGCTCGGAATTTCATCGCGGTCCCTGTCTGGACAATTCTCCAAACGGCCGGCAGCGAGCAAAGGTCCGCGCGCTCTGGGTCTGCTGGAGCTTGCTCCCAGCGGCGCAGCGCATTTAATTCCGATCACGATCTTGTATGACGGCGAGTTCTACGACGCCAGCGCCTACAAAGCTTCTCCCGTACCCATGGCACTTGAAAGCGGAACGGTTTATGAAGCGGTGAAAACGGGCGTTTCGCAGGGACTCTTCACGGTTACGACAGCGAGCCAGGTTAAGGACGGCTGGATCGGCAACGGAGTCTGGCGGGCCGCCAGTTTGGAACCAAAGCAGAAGAAGATTGTTGCTGCCGCGAAGCCGGCGACGGACGACTCCGACAAACCGCCAGTCCTGCGCCACGCGGATGCGGAAAAACCCAGCGCTCCCGCGCCTGCGCCGCCACCGGTTTCACCGCCGCCAGCACAAACTCCGCCAGCGCCGGTTGCATCGGCGCCTGCGCCCCAGCAAGATCAGGAACAGGAAGACGAAGACCGTCCCGTTCTGCGGCGGGGGAAACCGGAGCCCAAGCCTGAGGAGGCTCTCCCGAAGCCGTTGAAATCTGCAAAAATCGCGGCATCTCCCGCTGCTCTTGCCTCTTCCAAGCCTGGCGAGATGCAGGCTGTTCCCGCAATCTCTGATGCCGGGGGCCCTGAGCCGCGGCCTTATGCTTACAGCCTCAAGCCCGAGGAAGGACAAAATCTGAAGAAACAGATGCTGACGCTAGCGGCGGACGAAGTGCGCGCCCGCGATCAGAAACTTGCCGCCGAAATAACGACAACCCCTCCGCCAGCCGCTCGATCACCGCGCGCAGGCAAAGCGAGAGCAAAGCTTCCACAGCCAGTTTTCGACGATGTGCAGTTCCGCGTATTCGATCTTTCGAGCAGCAACGAGCCAGTGCTCGTGCTGTGTGCCAGAGCGCAAATGCCGCCCGGCCCGAATGCAACGCGCGCCCCGATTCCATATTTCGTCACCGTCGTCGCACGGCAAACCATTTACGGCGAACTGCACAAAGCGTTCGTGAACATAACGGACACTCAGCACCTGGATGCGATACCGCGCATGGAGTTAATTGACGCGGTTGACGCCGATGGCGACGGCCGTGGCGAGTTGCTTTTCCGCAAAGTTTTCGACGCCGGGAGCGCATACGCCGTGTATCGCGTTATAGGAGACCAGTTGTGGCCGCTATTTGACGGCACGCCCGGCCAGTAATGTGTTGTTCAATTCTCCGCAAGTCTGATGGAAGCCATCTCATTCCCGCAAGACTTCTGGTGGGGTACGGCCACCGCTGCCTACCAGATCGAAGGCGCGTGGAATGAAGACGGCAAGGGTGAATCGATTTGGGACCGGTTCGCTCACACTTCCGGCAAAATCAAGAATGGGGACAACGGAGATGTGGCCTGCGACCACTATCATCGCTATCGCGAAGACATTGCCCTGATGCGGTCGCTGAATCTGAATAGCTATCGCTTCTCAATTGCCTGGCCGCGCATTCAACCTTCTGGGGCCGGCCCATCCAATACCCGGGGGCTCGATTTCTACCGCCGCTTGTTGGATGGGCTGCTCGAAGCGAAAATTCGCCCCTTGGTAACTCTTTTTCACTGGGACCTGCCTCAGGCCCTGGAAAATGCCGGCGGCTGGCCGAATCGCGAGACTGCTGACCGCTTCGCCGATTATGTGACGATTGTTGCCCGCGCTTTAGGTGATCGCATTTCAGATTGGATTCTGCTGAACGAAGCGGTCGTGTTCACAACCGACGGCTACCTCACTGGAACGAAGGCTCCTGGACGAAAGAGTCTCCCGGCCACGTTACGAGCGACTCACACCGCAAACCTGGCGCAGGGCAAGGGTTTTCGTGCTCTTAAAGCCGCTCGCCCTCGCGCCCGCGTCGGTTCGGCATTTAGCATGTCTGCTTGCGAGCCGGCCAGCGGATCGGAGGAAGACAAACTCGCCGCGGAACGGGCCCACCGCTTCCGAAACCTGTGGTTTCTCGAGCCCGCATTAAGCGGGCGTTACCCGGAAGCCTTCTCCATCTTCCCCAGCTCTCTGATGGGGATGAAGTCTGGCGACCTGGATCAGATGCGCGCGCCCCTCGACTTTATTGGCATCAACCTCTATGACCGTACCGTGGTCTCCGCTCCCAGCGCGGTTGCGAGGCCTTTCAATCCGCAGCTCTGGCTGCTTCCGGCAAAAATGGAGCGTGGCACACAAGGTCCCAGGACTGACTTTGGGTGGGAAGTGTGGCCTCAGGCCCTGTATGACACGGTGATGCGAATTACTCGCGACTGCCACCGCCCAGTCATTGAGATCACAGAGAACGGCTGCTCCTACGGCGATGTTCCCGCGCCTGATGGCGCTATTCACGATCAGCGGCGCATTGATTTTCACCGCGGTTATTTGGCCGAATTGGCCCGCGCCATCAAGGACGGCGCCGACGTCCGCGGCTACCACGCTTGGAGCCTGATGGATAACTTCGAGTGGAACGACGGTTATGGCCAGAGATTCGGGTTGGTCTACGTAGATTTCAAAACCCAGCAGCGAAAGATTAAGGAATCCGGGAAATGGTTCGCCGAGGTTGCCAGGCAAAATGCACTGCGGTGATGGCAAAGGACGAACACCCAGCGGCGTACGAACAGTGTTGGGATGATCCGTGGCTCACTTCTGAGTCAGCACCAGCTCGCCGTTTTCCACTTTGATCCCGCCGACGTTATCTGGAAGCTTCAAGCGATCACGCTGCTCGTCGAGCTTTTTTTGCAACGGCCCACTGATCAACGAAACCGGGATGTCGAGATCGCCAACTTTGAATTCCGTGGGATCGAAGGTCGCGTAGCCGTTCTGCGAGCCGAGATGTCCGGCGAGAGTTACGTAAACATCCTTACCGCCAATGTTGGCGACGAATTGACCACGCGCGACGTCACCGTCAAAGGTCACTTGATAATCCTTGATGTCGGGCGCGCCGGCTGCGAATGGGGCGTCAACGGAAGCGGGCAAAGAGTTGGGAGCGCCGGCCGCGGGCTGCGCGCCGGGGGCCGAACTTTGGGCAACGGCCTCAGGAAGTGCCTGCGCAAGCGCGGCGCGCACTTCATCAGCTGTCATGCGAACTTCGGCCGGAGGCTGGCTCGCGTCTTTCGGTTGATCCAGTTGCTCGAGCTTGGTCTGAAATGACTCTGCATTTGTCTTGACGGTAGCGACGGGCTGCGGCGGCGCCACGGGCGCCGGCTTCTTCAACACGAGAACCAGCGCGATCAGAGAGGTGACCAACGTTGCGATGCTGATGATGCGGTCTAGCTTCCACTTCTTCATGGCGCTACCTGTTAAACATGTTAACGGGAAGCTGTGGGCTGGCTGAGATGACGGAAGTTACTGAACGGATGGTTACCTAGAGTACATTTGTCATTCCGAGTGCGCTTCAGCACCGAGGAATCTGCTTTTGGGGCGACAGCCCAGCAGATTCCTCACGGCTAAAGCCGGTTCGGAATGACAAAGCTGGTTAGCTATCCAGCTTCTTCCCCAGTAGCTCATTTACCAACTGGGGATTGGCCTGGCCTTTGGAAGCTTTCATCACTTGCCCGACGAAGAAGCCGATCACGGTTTTCTTCCCAGCGCGATACTGCTCGACCTGCCTGGGATTGGCAGCGATGATCTCGTCGGCGATTTTTTCCAGGGCGGAAGTGTCGGTTGACTGCTGCGGGCGGCCTTCCTCTTCGTAGACTTCAGGAAAATCTTTCCCGCGTTCGAAACTGAGATCGTAAAGATCTTTCAACATTTTGCTGGAAATCGTGCCGCTTTCGACGAGATCCGCAGAAGCCGCCACGCCGCGCATGGAAATGGGAGACTGCTCGATTTCCAGGTCTCTGGCTTTCAGACGTCCCATCAGCTCGCTTTGCACCAGATTGGCCACGCGCTTGGGATTTTTCGCAGCTTTGGCCGCAGCTTCGAATTGATCCGCGAGCGACCGGGAACAAGTAAGCACCTGCGCGTCATATTCAGTAATGCCATACTCGGTCACAAAGCGTTTGCGGCGCGCTTCCGGTAATTCAGGCAGCGTGCGGCGAATCTCCGCCTGCCACTTTTCATCCACCACCAGAGGAAGCAAATCCGGCTCGGGGAAATAGCGATAGTCGTGCGCCTGCTCTTTCGAGCGCATGCCGTAGGTTTTGCCTTCGCCTGCATTGTAGAGGCGCGTTTCCTGCGTGACTTTTCCGCCCGACTCAACGACTTCGATTTGGCGGTCGATTTCATAAATCAGAGCTTCGCGAATGAAGCGGAATGAGTTGACGTTCTTGACTTCGGTTTTTGTGCCTAATTCCTTCTGTCCGCGCGGCCGAACGCTCACGTTGGCGTCGCAGCGCAATGAGCCTTCTTCCATGTTGCAATCGCTGACGCCCGTGTAGAGGATGATTTCCTTCAGCCGCGTCAAATATTCGTGGGCCTCGTCGGGCGAAGAAATATCCGGTTCGCTGACGATTTCGATCAGCGGAACGCCCGAGCGATTGAGATCGATCGCAGTCTTGTCTGCCGCGTCGGCAAAACCTTCGTGCAAACTCTTGCCCGCGTCTTCTTCGAGATGCACGCGCGTGATGCCGATTTTCTTGGCGCCAATTTTGGTTTGAATCTCGATGAAGCCGTCCTCGGCGAGGGGCTTGTCGTACTGCGAAATCTGATATCCCTTGGGAAGGTCGGGATAGAAGTAATTTTTTCTCGCAAAGATCGAGGTTTTGTGGATGCGGCAATTCAGCGCCATCGCCGCCAGCGTGGCGAATTCCACAGCTTTGCGATTCAGTACCGGCAGGGCTCCCGGCAATCCCAGGCAAACCGGGCAGACGTGGGTATTGGGCGGCGCGCCAAAGCACGTGGAACAGGAGCAGAAAATCTTGGTTGCGGTCAGCAGTTGGACGTGGACCTCAAGCCCAATCACCGGCTCATACTTTGAACCGACCGCAGGTGAGGTTTCCGTCGTCGCCATATCGTGTGATTATAAAGCCCGCGGGAAAACTAATTCTGGGGCGGAGAATTATTCGGCTTCTGGGGAGCGCTCAGGTAACTTTCCAGTGGGATTTCAAAAAACATCACCTCATGGCCTTTGGCATCGCGCACGCCGGTGAGGTAAAAGTGCGCTCCCGCCAGGGGCGCGGTAATTCCAGAGACATCAAAAAAGAGAAAACCCGACTGCGTTGCATGGGGCTCGACCGCTTTGGCGGCAAACACCGCATTCTCGATCTCCTGCCGCGCTTCCTTGCTCAGTCCGCCTTTCACTTTCTTAGTCGGAATCGGGATCGGCACCGGGTAGCGCGAGTTGCTGGCGTTCGGACGAGAGAGCCGGCGCTCAATGTCTTCCGGTCCGGAAGGCGAAAGCTTATTGCGATTTACCGTCACCAGTTCGGGCTTCATTGCAGAAAGTTCCAGGGGCTGATCGCCATCATTGGTGACGACCATGAAGATCGGCACGAAGCCGAGGTCATGGTAATTGACGGAAAAAATTCGTGCCTTGTCCGCCATGTCATAGGGATCCAAGGCAACCGTAACTAACTCCTTGGAGTGTTCATCGTGCGCCGGATAGGTCTTGGCCGGCTGGGCTTCGGGCATTACGAAGTCTTTCCCCGCAAAAGTGATGACAGGGAGGGCTAAGATGACGCAGGCGAGAGCGACACCAATAAGCGATTGCTTCCAATTCGAGAGGCGTAAGGAGGACATCGTGATTGATTATAAGATGCTCGGGCCCAGCCCGCCGGGTGCCTGAAGCCGCACGCAAGCGGTTAGAATGTCCTTTCCCCAATGTATCTGCTTTACAGCGCGGCGCTGGCGGCAGCACTGATCGTGGGCCTTCCTTACTGGCTTTTCCGGATGCTGCGTCACGGCAAGTATCAAGAAGGACTGCGCGAGCGTCTGGGATGGGTGCCAGCGCGGCTGGCGGCTAAATCGGCCCAGCCTACGATTTGGGTGCATGCGGTTTCCGTAGGAGAAGTTCTGGCGATCAGCGGGCTAGTGGAACAGATGTGCCGCCGGTTGGGCGGACATCGCATTGTGATTTCCACCACCACATCCACAGGACAAAAACTGGCTCGCCAACGCTTCGGCGACGAGGTTTTTTATTTTCCGTTGGATTTTGCTTTCGCGATTCGGCCGTACTTGCGCGCGCTCAGGCCAGAACTGATCGTGCTGGCGGAGACGGAATTCTGGCCAAATTTTCTACGCTTGGCCAAAGGGAGCGGAGCGCAGGTTGCCGTGGTGAATGCGCGCATTTCGGATCGCTCTCTGACCGGATATCTCCGCATGAGCCATTGGTTGGCTCCCATGCTGCGAAATATCAGTCTATTTCTCGCCCAAACCCACACCGATGCGGAGCGATTACGAGCCATAGGCGTTGCCGGGGAGAAAATTCAGGTCATCGGGAACTTGAAATTCGATGCGTCGCCTCCTGAAGCTGCCCCGATCATGGCCAGCTTGCGTGCGACCTTCGAGCAATCCGCAGCCGGGCCCGTGCTGGTCTGCGGAAGCACAGTTGATGGCGAGGAACCAATCGTCATGCAGGCCTTCGTGAATGTTTTGGCCAGCCATCCTCGGGCAGTGATGATTCTCGCGCCGCGCCATCCGGAGCGGTTCGCAGCGGTGGGGCAGTTGCTGGAGAAGCTCGGCATCCGATATTGGAAGCGTTCGCTGTGGAGCGGCGAAAATATCGCCGGCGGCGTGCTGCTGGTGGATACGATCGGTGAACTGGCGTCGCTGTATGCGCTGGCTGACGTGGCTTTCATCGGCGGCAGCCTGGTGCCGCGTGGCGGACACAATATCCTGGAAGCGGCGCAACACGGTGCGGCCATCATCGTCGGCAATCACACGGAAAATTTTCGCGATATGATTCAGCTCTTTCAGGCCCGCGACGCGGTGCGCGTGACCGGCCCGGCAGAGTTCCCGCTGATCCTGATGGAGCTTCTTTCCAACGATAGCCAACGCCATGCGCTGGGACGCCGTGCCTTCGAAACTCTGCGCTCACAAACCGGCGCGACCCAACGCACTCTTGAAGCTCTGGAAAAGCTGCTTTCTCAGACTACGAGCGGTGAATCGCCGGTCGGCGTCCCGACCTCGCCGGTGCCCAAGAGATGACGGCAAGCTCCATTTTCGGATTAGGCGTGCAGGCCCGCAACGCCCTCTACGACCGGAGAGTGTTGCCCGCAAAGCGCCTGCAGGGGCCGGTCGTCAGTGTTGGAAATCTTTCGGTTGGCGGCTCCGGGAAGACACCATTCGTGCTGCTGCTGGGCGAATTGCTGAAGTCTCGCGGAATAAAATTTGATATCCTTTCCCGCGGTTACGGGCGCAAAACAAAGGGGGTTTTGCTGGTCGATCCGGGAGGATTGGCCGCTGATTTCGGCGACGAGCCCTTGCTTTTGGCGCGGAGGCTGCATGTGCCGGTGAGCGTTGGGGAAGACCGCTATCAGGCAGGCGTTCTTGCGGAGCAAAAGTTCGGACCGCAATTCCACGTTTTGGACGATGGTTTTCAGCACCGGGCGCTGGCGCGCGATTTTGATATTGTTCTGGTCACTCCGGAAGATGCTCGGGATCGCCTGCTTCCGCGCGGACGGCTTCGCGAGCCGTTAACGGCGGTACAGCGTGCCGATGCCATGGTGTTAGTCAGCGGGGCGACGCGGGATTCATTTCCGGTTGAGGGTAAACAAGTTTGGCGGGCGCGCCGCGGCATTGCGCCCAACAACCTGCCCGGCAAACCGGTCGTTTTCTGCGGCATCGCGCGGCCAAAAAATTTCGTTGCGCAACTGCGCGCTGCCGGAGTCGAGCCGGGGGCCGAGGCTTTTTACCGTGATCATCACGCATACACTGAAGGCGACGTGCGCGATCTGCAAGAGCTTGCGCGGCGCAGCGAGGCCAACGGTTTCGTGACCACGGAGAAAGATGCGATCAATCTTGGCGAACACATTTCGCTGTTATCGCCTTTGTCCGTTGTGCCAGTGGTCATGGAATTAGTCGATGCTGCTGCCTGTCTAGATACGATGCTCAAGACAATCGAAAAACGCAGCCGTGAAGCGTGAGAAAATCAGGCCGCCAGTGTTCATCTCCAGTTCATGACCAAACATCCCAAAGAAGCAGAGCGGCTGAGGAAACTCGTTGAGGCCTTCCCCAAAATCACGGTCACCGTGGTCGGCGATCTGGTGGCTGACGAATTCGTTTTCGGGGAGATTTCGCGGGTTTCCCGGGAAGCGCCGGTTTTGATTCTCAAACACCGCGAGCGCAGCGTCAGTCCGGGCGGGGGCGCGAATGCGGTAAATAATCTCGCAGACTTGGGAGTAAATGTTCTGCCGGTGGGATTTGTCGGGGAAGATGAACCCGGCCGCTCGCTGCTGAAGATTTTTCGGCACAAGCATGTTCCGGTGAGTGGCATTTTGAAAGATAAATCGCGCAACACCGTCACTAAGACGCGCATCCTGGCGGGCATGACACATAATACGCGGCAGCAGGTGGTTCGGCTGGACCGCGAGCCCGAAAGTGAGCCCAATTCCCACATGCAGCGCGAGCTGGTGCTGGCCGCGCATGAGTATGTTCGCGCTTCCGATGCCCTGCTCGTCTCTGACTACGGTTATGGCGCGGCCACGCCCGCGATTTTGAATGAGCTGCGCGAAAAGGGCGCGCTGGGCAATCTTCCGGTCGTGCTCGACTCTCGCTACCGGATACTGGAATATTCCGGCGCCACGGCCGCCACTCCGAACGAACCGGAAGTTGAAGAAGCACTGGGCCTTCGTATCGGTCAGGATTGGGGGAAATTGTGTTCAGCGGCAGAGCAGGTCATGTCGCGAATGAAACTGCAATCGCTGGTCGTGACCCGTGGCCGGGACGGCATGGCTGCGTTCAGCCGCCGTCACAAGCCCGTGGATATCCCCATCTTTGGCTCCGATCAAATTGCCGATGTAACCGGCGCCGGCGATACCGTGATTGCCACTTTCACTGCCGCGTTAGCCGCTGGGGCAAGCACCGAGGAAGCGGCTCATCTGGCTAACTACGCCGGAGGAATTGTGGTGATGAAGCGGGGCACGGCAACGGTTTCTCAGGACGAGTTATTGCATGCGATCGAGCAGTCGCCTCCCGTGACGAGGCTGCACTAAAAGCTGGGGCACGGCTTTAGCCGTGCCGCATCGAGGGCTACGAATCGGGGCTTTAGCCTCTGAACGGAAAACCCATTCCGGAGAAAATTCTCACTCGTGAAGACCTGCAACGTCGCGTAGCGGATTGGCGGCGCGCCGGAGAATCCGTCACGCTGGCCAATGGCGCATTCGATCTTTTGCACGTCGGTCATGTACGTTATTTGCGGGGAGCGAAAGCTCTGGGGGGGCGGTTAGTGGTGGCGGTGAATTCGGATGAATCGGTTCGCGCATTGAAAGGCGAAGGCCGTCCCATCATGCCGGCTCGGGAGCGCGCGGAAATTCTCGCGGCATTGGCTGACGTGGACGCTGTGGTGATTTTTTCTGAACCGAACGTCGAAACGCTGGTCCGTGAAATTCGCCCCGATATTCACGCCAAGGGCACTGACTACAGCGTCGAATCGGTTCCGGAGCGCAGCGAAGTTCTGAGAAATGGCGGCTGCGTGGTGATCGTCGGTGATCCAAAAGACCACTCCAGCAGCGAAATCATTCGCACGAGGCTCGGCCGGCAGCATTCGTAAACATGGCTTCACTCGCTTCCACCAGCACGGAGACTCCGGAAATTAGGCGCCTTTTAATTGTGCGCCTTGGCGCCATGGGCGACGTGCTCCACAGCTTGCCCGCGGCGACTGCGTTGCGCCTGGCGTTTCCAGAAGCGACCGTGGGCTGGCTCATCGAAGAACGTTGGGCTGAATTGCTGTGCACTTTACCTACGCCGCGCTCCGGTCCGCGTTCAAGGCAGCGGCCGCTGGTCGACCGGCTTCACGTCGTCGACACAAAACGGTGGCGCGAGGATTTGTTCTCTTACCCGATCTGGAACCAGATTGCCGCTGGCCTCAGCGATCTGCGGGCCGCAAACTATGAAGTCGCGGTCGATCTGCAAGGCGCATTCAAGTCGGCGATTCTGGCCCGCTTATCAGGCGCACCGATGATCTACGGCGCTGCCCAGCCCAGAGAAAATGTCGCCAGCATGTTTTATACGCACCCGGTGATCACGCGCGGTGCCCACGTGGTCGAGCAGAATCTTTCCGTCGCAGAGGCGGTCGTGCGACGCTCCCTGATGATTCCCCAAGTGCAGCTCCCGTGCGACGAAAAAATGGAGAAAGAATGCGAGCTTCGCCTCGCGGAGCGCGGCATTGAGAATTTCGCTCTGCTCAATCCGGGCGCGGGATGGGGAGCTAAGCAATGGCCAGGGGAACGCTATGCGCAAGTGGCAAAGGAATTGATGAAAGATGGCGTGCGATCCCTTGTGAACTTCGGCCCGGGAGAAGAAGATTTGGCGCGCGGCGTGGAGTGCAAGAGCGATGGCGCGGCTTTGGCCATTTCTGGTTCTCCGACTCAACTGATCGCGCTCACGCGCCGGGCGAGTTTGTTTATTGGCGGCGACACTGGGCCTTTGCACCTCGCCGGCGCTCTTCGCGTTCCTGTCGTTGGCATCTTCGGGCCAACAAATCCGGTGCGCAACGGCCCGTACGGAACTCGGACGATCGTGCTGCGTAGCCCAAATAGCTCCACTTCGCACAAGCGCCGGTCGGATCCCGATGAAGGGATCCTCGAGATCACAGCCGATCAGGTAATAAGCGCGGCTCGCCAGCTTCTGAGGTCGTCACGTGGTTAGCTGGCCGCGTGTCGCACGCCGGATTCGAGTCCCTGTCGGCTTTGTCTTCGCAGTCGTGTATCTGTGGCTGGCAGAGCCTACCCTGGTTTCCCTCTCGGCCGGATTTGCTTTGATCGTCGTTGGCCTGCTCATTCGTGCGCTGGCTTCCGGCCACGTGCAAAAAAACGAGCAGCTCACTACAAGCGGGCCGTATGCTTATACCCGTAATCCGCTTTATCTCGGTTCATCGATCCTCGCGATGGGCTTTGCGCTGGCAGCTCGAAGTTGGTGGATTGCCGCGGGAATGGTCGTCATTTTCGCAGCAATCTATTGGCCTGTGATCAAGTCGGAAGAGGAATTTCTCCGCGTCAAGTTCTCCGCGTACGAAGATTACGCGCGCAACGTGCCTCGTCTGTTTCCCCGGCTAACGCCTTTCGCAAAGAGTGCGGGCGAATTCTCCTGGACGCTTTATTGCAAACACCGCGAATACAATGCGTTCCTGGGATCGCTCGCGGTCCTGGCCGTACTTGCGATCAAAATGATGATGAAACGCCATTGACGCCTATTTCTTCGCCAGCAATTCCTTGGCCCTGCTGAGTTCCGGACGCTCCGAATTTGAGCCCGCGCAGACCTTCACCAGCTCAGCATAGTAAGTATTGGCCCTGTCGTTCATTTTCGCCATTTCCGCCGCGTGGGCCGCACCGTAGAGTCCGTCGAAGCGATTGGGATTGAACTTCAAGTCCGCTTCGTATTCAGTCAGCGCCTCCTGCGGACGCTTGAGCTCAAGCAACATGTCTGCCAGCATTTCGCGAGCGGGGAGGCCTCCCGGTTCGTCGCCGATGGCTTCTTCTTTTTCCGCGATCGTCCGCAGGGTCTTGATCGCCTCATCCCCTTTACCGCCGGCATAAGCCAGCCAGGCCTCGGCTTCCTGGCGGCTATCGGCCACGACTCCGGCAAAATACTTTTTGTTGTCCGCGAGCAAATTTTTCTCGATGGCTTCCAGTTCGGCAACGTCTTTCTTTGCGCCGGCAATATCCCCGCTGCGAGCCCCACCGATGGCCCGCGCCCAGTAAGTGATCGACTTATCGCCTTCGTCCGCGTTTGGCGGCGGCTCCAGTGCGGCAGCCTCGGCCCAATGGTGCATTTCCAACGCGTACGTCGCCGGGAACTTGGCCATGGCGTAGCCGTGCATATCCATCCCCATCTCGGCCGCATCGGGCATCGGGGGCATGGCCTTCACTTCTTCGATGATCTTCAGAGCTTGGTCTTCGCGGCCGCTTTGCAAGTACGCATAGACCAGAAAATCCATGGCGTGGAACTGATGGCTCTCGCCCCCCATGTGCATGGCAGCGGTCTTGCGCGTGGCAGCTACAGAGGCCAGGTTGGAATCAATATCATCCTGCCACAGGCCCAGGCGGGCGAAGATGTGCGAAGGCATGTGCAGCGCGTGCGGCGCTGCCGGTGCGATCTGCGCGTAACGCCGCGCGGCCGGCAGGCCCATTTCAGCCAGTTGCGGTTTGTCATACGTATGAATCAGGTAATGCGCCACGCCGGGATGATTGGGATCTCGCGCAAACAGTTTTTCCAAAACTGCCGCTGCCTTTTTGCGATTGGCAAAGGTCGTGTCGCCATCCGGCTCCGAGGCGAGCAGTGAGAGCGCGTAAAACGCGGCGGCTTCGTGATCGTCCGGATAACGTTCGTACATTTGCTGCATCGCATTTGAGTAGGCAGTCGCGCGCGCCTGGTGATCCAGTTTGTCTGACTTGAAATAGAAGTCGCCGATCGCCGCGATGTAGTCGCGCTCGCGGGCGGTCTTGGCGTGCAGGGACTGCGCGGTCTTGACCTCTTCCGCGCCACGCTTGAGGTAGGCCGCATCCGGCCGGTTCCAGAGCTGATGCCACAGGCTCATGGCCACTCCCCAGTGCGCCATGGCGCAATGGGGATCGTCTTTCGCGATCTGCTCGAACTCCTTCTCGGCTTCTTCGTACCAGAACGAGTGCAGCAGCGCGACCCCGCGTTCGAACTGTTTCTGCACACTCGGTGAACAGGAGACAGGAAAATGCACCGACCCGACCTGCTCGGGAGTCAGGTCTTCGTGATGCTGCATGTCATCGGCGACAACAGGCACAGTGAGCAGCAGGAAAACGGGAAGCAAAAGTGAGAGCTTCAACTTTATTGGGATCATGGGATCTCCGAAGGACGAGTCTAGTCCGGCCGCGAGCGGAGGGTCAACGCGGGTCGGGGGATTGGAAAGGCCACCCTCCCTAGACAACTGGAACTGATATCCATATGAGCGCACAGGCGATTCTTACCCGCGACAAAGTCTCGATTTCGAGTTTCACCTGCAACCGCAACTAATTGTCCGGCATCTTTATTGAGCGGGGACCTCGGTCCCCGTTTTCAAGAGCGCCGCGTGCCCCGGCACGTGAGCCCCGACTTCTAGGTTCCTGGAGGAAATTGCACATATGCGAAACGCAAAGTACCTGGCCCTTCTCTCGACTCTGGCTCTTTTATTTCCGTTGTGCGCGTCAGCGCGCGAGAAGAACGAACGCTCTGTGAGCATCGCTGAAGCGGTCCACATCGGCGCCACGCAGCTGCCTGCCGGGCGCTATAAAGTGCAATGGCAGGAGGAGGCTGGCCCTGCGGTAAATGTGGAATTCTTGCGCGATGGAAAGGTTGTAGCCACCGTGCCCGGAACATTGAAGACCAACGACCATCAGGTGACTGAAGATGACGTCGTGATTCAAACAGTCAGCACCAACAAAAAAGTGCTCAGTGAGATCGATTTCGCTCACCAGAAAGAGGCACTGGTCTTCGCACAACAGCAAGGCTGAATGCAGCCTTGAAGTAAGCAGTACCGCAGAGTGTCGCCGTCTGCTTGCCGAGGGATTGGTTTTTTCTGGGACAACGCTGTGCCCCATGACAGTGTTCTAATAGCACGCATGGCCGGCGAAACCCAAGTTGCGCCCTCAATCGGCAAACGCCACTCGCGCTGGTGGTGGATCGGCAGCATCCTTCTACTTGTTTTTGCCCTGTTCATTGTCGTGCTTTCGATAGTCGCCTCTCGTGCCGAGCCCATTGTGCGCACCAGAATTATCGAAACACTTTCCACCCGTTTTCACAGCCGCGTGGAGCTTGCCGGATTTCACGTTTCCGTTCGCGGCGGGCTCCGGGTTTCCGGCGAAGGCCTGAACATTTACGCGCCGGAGGACCTCGACATCCACAAGCCGGGGATTCAGCCGCTGATCGGCATCAAGCAATTCAGCTTTCGCGCTGGCGTGCTGAATCTGCTGCGCACACCTATGCGAGTGCATCGTGTTGACCTGAAGGGGCTCGAGCTGAATGTTCCTGCCAAGGAGCAGCGCGGCCAAATGCAGGGCATGGAGCCGAAAAGCAAGAAGTTAAAAATCTTCGTGGATGAATTTGTTTGCGATGACGCGGCGCTGATCATCAACACCATGAAGCCGGGCAAACTGCCGCTGGAGTTCGCCATCCACAGCCTGCACATGAGAGATATCGGCCCCGGCCAGCCAATGAAGTTCGAAGCGACGCTGATCAATCCCAAGCCTGTCGGCGATATTCAATCCGACGGCTATTTCGGCCCCTGGGACGCCGACGCTCCCCGCGACACTCCCGTGCAAGGCAACTATTCGTTCAGCCACGCCGATCTTTCGACGATCAAGGGCATCGGGGGAATTCTTTCCTCGACCGGCGATTACAGCGGAACTTTGGGAAGTATTGCTGTCCACGGACAAACCGAGACGCCCGATTTTCGCATCGCCATCAGCGGGCATCCCGTGCCGCTGCATACCGAGTTTCACGCCATTGTCGATGGCACGAGCGGAGATACGTATCTCAAGCCGGTCAATGCGAAAATTCTGCAATCGAACCTTGTGGCTAACGGTTTCGTTGTGCGGGTTAAGGACCCGCCGGGCCACGAAGTGAACCTTGATGTCATGATCGATGACGCGCGAATCCAGGACCTTCTTACGCTCGGGGTCCGCACCGTGCCGCCGGTCATGACCGGCGCGGTCAAAATGACAACAAAACTCGACCTGCCGCCGGGAGCCGGCGACATAACCGAACGCCTTAAGCTTGACGGGAAATTCCAAATCTCAGGAGCGCACTTTACCAACGACAAGGTGCAGTCGAAAGTCGACGCCCTCAGCCTGCGCAGCCAGGGCGATCCTGAGGCGGCAAAAGAGGAAACTGGGGCCAACGTGCAGTCTGATCTTTCGGGCGTCTTCAAACTGCAACAAGGACTGCTTTCATTTTCGCAGCTTCATTTTCTGGTCCCGGGAACTAAGGTCAATCTGGTTGGGCAGTATAGTCTCGACGGCAATCAGTTCGACTTCCACGGCACGGTCCGCATGGATGCCAAGCTCTCGCAAATGATGACCGGATGGAAATCCGTTCTGCTCAAGCCCGTTGATCCCTTTTTTCGCAAGCACGGCGCGGGAACGGAAATTCCGGTGAAGGTGACGGGGACCAAATCCGAGCCGCACTTCGGCCTGGATTTTGGCCACAAAGACGAAGCGGCTGGCAAATCCAAAGGCGGGCAGAAAAATTAGAGCGGGCTAATAAAGATTCTTGGGTAGGGTACAGCTTTCACGGGTCTTCGACCTTGACTACGATTGGGGCAGGCCGCTTTCAGGACTCCAGAGATTTGGCGTGGCGCAGTGCTTCAGCGCTGCGATAAAGAATGCTTTTGAACCCCGGCTTCGGCCGCTGAGGTGGCCTGCTGAGGCCCTCAAAAGTCTTCATGTATCGGCAAGAAACTCATACTCATCGATCACCGCTGCCACCGCCACTTTGCCTTCGCCGGAAGCATCATCCACACGCACGACTTTGCCTTTGCAGCGCACCCGAATGCTCTCCGTGAGCGTGATCTCAGGTGGAAGTGTCAGAGTGAATTCGATCGCCGAACCAGCGGCGATGGCCGAGTCGATATAGAAACAAATGCCGCGGGCGCTCACGTCGCGGGTTTGCGCGGTCTTTTCCTGGGCGCCGTTCTCGGTATAGTTCACGGAAACCGGTAACCGCAGCGCAAAACGGCGAGTGGCCCGCTTTTCCTGCTCGCTTTCGGCCAAAGGCGCTCCTTTCAAAGCATGTAAGCATGGCGTTTCGCCGCCGGACTGTCAAGACCACGATTCGGCAGTCGAAAGCACATTGCTTGGCTCTGCCGCGGAAGAGATTGTTTGGGTGGAGCGGGGCTTTAGCGCTGCAATGAGGGGCGCCTTGCATCCTCCCATCCCGAGCTGGCGCCAGCCGCGAGGGAAAGTCCGGAGTCGGGTAAACTAGGAAAAGCCACCCGCACGATTTTCCTTACGGCTGGCGGCTGAAAGCTAAAATGGTCTTCGTTCTCGACAACTACGATTCCTTCACTTACAACCTGGTCCAGTATCTCGGAGAGCTGGGCGCGGAAGTCGAGGTTCGCCGCAACGATCAGGTCACTGTCGCCGAGATTGAAGCTCTCCGCCCGGAGCGCATCGTGATCTCACCCGGCCCATGCACACCACACGAAGCCGGCATCAGCGTCGATCTCATTCGCCATTTCGCCGGCAAAGTTCCGCTGCTCGGCGTGTGCCTGGGACACCAAGCCATCGGTGAAGCCTTCGGCGGCAGAGTCGTGCGCGCGCCGCACCTGATGCACGGCAAAACCAGCTCGGTCGTCCACGACAACAAAACGATTTTCCAGGGTCTGCCCATGCCCATCACGGCCACGCGCTACCATTCGCTCATTGTTGAAGAAAAAAGCTTGCCGGAAGAACTAGAGGTCAGCGCCTGGGCCACGGAAAAAGACGGCTTCCGCACGATCATGGGCCTGCGGCATAAGAAGTATGCGGTCGAGGGAGTGCAATTCCACCCCGAGAGTGTGCTGACCGCAGAAGGCAAGAATCTCGTCCGGAATTTTCTTGGACTGAACGGCACCACGTAGGGGCGGGTGTCCCCACCCTCCCGGCGGAACGAAGCTCCGCATAATGGGCGAGTTGCGCTGGCCAGCCCGGACGAGACGTCCGGGCCTACGCGCCTCTCGCCGTTTCCACCGCTCTCAGCACCGCCTGCGCCTTGCGCATGCATTCGTCGTACTCACGCGCTGCTTTCGAATCCGCCACAATTCCCGCGCCCGCCTGCAAATGAGCTTTCTTACCTTCCATTAGCATGGTGCGGATGGCGATGCAGGAATCCAGATTGCCCGCAAAGTCGGCATACAAAACTGAGCCACCATAAATTCCGCGGCGTGTTGGCTCGAGTTCTTCGATGATCTGCATGGCCCGCACTTTGGGTGCGCCGCTCAGCGTTCCAGCGGGAAAGCAGGCGGCGAAGGCATCGAGCGCGTCGAGATCGTCGCGCAGCCGGCTCTCGAGCGCCGAAACAATGTGCATGACGTGCGAATAGCGCTCTACGTACATCAGGTCTTTCACCTTCACCGAGCCGTACTCGCTCACTCGGCCCAGATCGTTGCGGCCCAGGTCAACCAGCATCACGTGCTCGGCGCGTTCTTTTTCGTCGCCGAGCATTTCGCGCTCCAGGCGTGCGTCTTCCGCCTCGTCGCGCCCGCGCGGATGCGTTCCCGCAATCGGACGATACTCCAGCTTGTGTCCCGTCACCCGCACCAGCATCTCCGGCGACGAACCCAGAATATGCGTCTCGCCCATGCGCAGAAAATACAAATACGGCGAAGGATTCAGCGCCCGCAGCGCGCGGTAAATATCAAACGGCGCGACCTCGGGGAGAAAGTCGAGCCGCAGCGAAAGCACGACCTGAAAAATATCTCCCGCCGCGATGTATTCTTTCGCCCGGTCCACTGATTTCATATACCGATCCCGGCTGGTTCCGGCGTGGATTTTCAATTTCCCTTTTGGCTTGGCATGTCTATGCCAGAGCGCGGGACGCAACCCGCTAGCGAGCTTCTTTTCAAGATGTGCGATATCGCGGACCGCGCGATCGTAGGCCCGGCGCGGGCTTTCCGCCGAAACATCCGCCGCCGCGATGATATGGATCTGATGATGCAGATGATCGAAGGCCAGCAGCCGGTCGAAAAACATCAGAGAACAATCGGGCAACGAGAGATCGTCATTGGCCCGCTCGCCGATTCTCTCCAGTTGGCGGACAAAATCGTATCCGCAATAACCGACAGCGCCCGCGGTGAACGGGGGCAATCCGGGAACGAGCGCTGGACGATGCTGCCGCAACAACTCCTTGACCACTTGCAGCGGATTGCCGGTTTTGCGTTCTTTGCGTCGCCCTTTCTGCACCGTGATCTCGCCGCCGCGCGCCTGCAGCTGCATATAAGGCCGCGCGCCGAGGAACGTGTAGCGGCCAATCTGCTCTCCGCGCTCGACCGATTCGAGCAGGAACGCATTCGGCTCATTTGCGGCAATTGCCAGAAATGCAGAGACCGGTGTAAGCAGATCAGCAGAAACCGACTTCACCACGGGCACCAGCGTGCTCTCACGGGCAAGACTGGAAAATTCTTTGTAGTCGGGGCGGACCATGGTCGGTGAAAGGTCATTATAGGGGAAGCCTAGTGGCTGGCTAGCCGACCAGTGTCACTCTCGAAACGAGCATTTCGTGTCAATCTGGGGTGCCGCACCCTTCGCGACTTTCGAAGGAGCCTGCCCTGTGCGAAGTCGAAGGGCGGGACCCGGCCCGAAGTCACCAGTGTAACCACCCAGCGAATTGACGAAAGCCCTCCCTGGGCTGAAGATTGCCTGTAGCGAAACACACAACATGCGAATCAAGTTTTGGGGGGTGCGTGGCTCCACGCCCACTCCCCAGGCGGAAAACCTGCGCTATGGCGGCAACACCTCGTGCGTCGAGGTGCGCCTCGGCGAGCGGATTTTCGTCTTCGATTGCGGCACCGGATTCCGCGCCTTCGGCCAATCGCTGCGGCATGAATTCAACAGCCACCCGGTCACGGCGCACATTTTCGTCTCGCACTTTCACTGGGACCACATTCAGGGCATTCCGTTTTTCGGCCCGCTTTACGACAAGCCGGAAAATCGTTTTCTGTTTCATTCCACCAGCCGCACGCGCAATCTTCAGCGCGTGATGGAAGAGCAGATGGCCGCGCCTTACTTTCCCGTCAACATGAGCGAGATGAAAGCCCACCGCAGCTTTTACGATCTGCAACCGGGCCGGCTTACGCTCGATGACGTAACCATTCAATCTTTGCCGCTGAACCATCCGCAGGGCTGCACCGGCTTCCGGCTCGAGTCGAAAGACGGCGTTCTGGTCTACGCAACCGATAACGAACCAGGCAACGCCGAATTCGACAAGAATGTGCGCCAGCTGGCAGCCGGTGCGGACGTGCTGATTTACGACGCGCAGTATCTTCCCGATGAGTACGCTGCCCAGAAGCGCGGCTGGGGACACAGCCATTGGCGCGAGGCGGTCAATATCGTGATGGAAAGCGGCGCGAAGGAGTTGGTGCTCTTCCACCACGACCCTGACCACAACGACGCCTGCATCGATAGCGTGGTCAACGCAGCGAAGAATTACTATCCCAAAGTCCGCGCCGCGGCGGAGGGTATGGAGATCGTGTTGTGAGTAGTCAGTGGCTAATGTCAGCCGGCTCGGATCGGCGGCAAAGATTCGTGGAAGGGCACGGTCTTCAGCCGTGCCGATCACGCCCGGACTCAAAACCACCCGAGCGGGTACAAGCCCGCGAGCGATCCGCGCCCAATCTCCTCGGCGTACGAGCAGCCACTAGCCACCAGGGTAATTTCTCCTGTAAAATGAGTCTTTTGCACTTGGAATCACAAAGGAATTGGAGCAGTCATGGCGCAAGTTTGTGCAATCTGCGGTAAGAAGCCGATGTCTGGCAACAACATCAGTCACGCCCACAACCTGACCCGGCGGCGGTGGAACGTAAATCTGCGGCCCGTCCACGCCAAAGTGAACGGTGGCAACAAGCGCATCCGCGTATGTGCGTCCTGCCTGCGCAGCGGCAAAGTGGTGAAAGCCTAGAACCGCCGGATAGTACTCCCCGCGACATTCTGTTAAATCCCCGCCCCTGCACACTCGCAGATTCCTTCAGGGGCTAGAGCCCGCTTCATGGGGCTTCGGGCGGCGTGGCTGAAGCTGCGCCCTTCCACGCTGCTCCGCACACGAGCGAGGACGCTCGCGCCACCCATCAATTGGAATAACATACGTTGAAAAAAGCAAAAGCTGGAGATGACCGTGCAGCCGCCTAAATCACGGGCGACGTTGCCAGAATTGGGCGCGAGGACTATAGTTGCCCCGCTTTTCCACGGGAACGTTACAGCGAAGGAGAACCCAAGATGCACAAGTTTTTGCTCATGGCATTGGCTCTGCTTGTGTCTGGCTCCGCAGCGACGGCCCAGAACAAGATTGACACAAAGTGGCACTGCCCCAAGGCAACGACGGAGTACAAACTCGACGTTGGCGACGTACCGGGCCACATCTTCTGGATCGGGCAAGGCAGCTGCGAGGCGACTGAGAGCAGTGGCGACCTCAAAGAGAAGAGCGGGCAATATACCGAGTTCCACGATGGGTGGAAAGCATCGTTCCACTTCCACGGTTACTACAACGCGAACACGGAAGACGGAGATAAGGTTTACTACACATACGAAGGAACCGGTTGGCCGGACACTGCCAAACCTGTCACCAACAAATGGAAGATCGTTGGCGGTACGGGAAAGAATAAAGGCATCAAGGGCGCCGGGAGTTGCGCCGGAAAACTCAATGCGGACGGCTCCACGGACCTGGAGTGCACTGGCACGTACTCCATGGGGATGGGCAAGATGGGCATGAAGAACTAGGCGGAGGAAACAAACCCCAGGTCTCGCAAAGGCGGCGAGACCTGGGCCCGTCCACCCGTGTTGTCGGGGGATTTGCTTCCCACCCGGGCGCAAAGAACGCGCCAGGATGGTGCACCCTCGGTCGGGACTGAACCCTTACTTCAGAACGCCCCGAAAGGCCGCCTCGGTTGCACTTTCTCCAGCCAGCGCGATGACATCGATTTCCACCAGAACATCTTTGGGCAGGCGGGCGACTTCCACGGTCGAGCGGGCCGGGGGTGCGGCAGTGAAATATTTGGCATAGACCTGGTTCATGGCGGCGAAGTCGTCCATGTTCTTGAGGAACACGGTCGAGCGGACGACTCTTTCGAGCCCGGTGCCGGCAGCGTTCAAAATTGCCGACATGTTCTTCAGCACGCGATCGGTATGGGCGGCCACGTCTCCGCTGATGACTTGTTGTGTGGCGGGATCAATCGCCACCTGCCCGGAGACGAAGACGAATCCGCCTGCCCGCACCGCCTGGGAATAAGGCCCGATCGCTTGAGGAGCATCTTTGGTGGCGATGATGTCGCGCATGGGAGCCTCCAGAAACAGTGGCTAGTCGCTTTGCCCTCGGCTTTCAAATTCGGAATGACTACCCGGACAAGGAACATCAAAAAACCAGTTTTCAGTTACGAGTTCCCAGTTCTCAGTCACTAACCGCTAGTCACTGCCACTTATATCTTCTGCAATCTTTGCACGTCGTGCACGCCGGGAATCTTGCGCAGGCCGTTGATCATGTTCTCAAGGTGCTTGAGATCGAGGACGTCGAGCACGATATCGATGTTGGCCTGGCCGTTGCCGGTATGGGCTTCGATGTTGCGGATGTTGGTTTTGGTGTCGCCGATGACGCCAGTGATCTGTTTGAGCATGCCAAAGCGGTCGTCACAAAACACCGTCAGCTTCACAGGATAAGAACTGGGCGTGCCGTCATCACGGGCCCATTCGACTTCGATGCGGCGCTCGGGCTCATACATTAGAGAAGTGACATTGGGACAGTCAACGGCATGGACGGCGACGCCTTTCCCGCGAGTCACATAGCCCACGACTGTTTCGCCGCGAATGGGATTGCAACACCGCGCACGGTAGACGAGGAGGTCGCCGTGACCCTTCACCCGGATCGCATTCTCGTGGTCGCCGCCGAAGACGCGCCGCACCACACTGGCAAAGCCGCTGGATTTTTCTTCTTCGCCATCACTGACCGGCTGGCTGCCTGCAGGAACCACGCGAGCCAGGATTTGCCGGGCCGAATACTTGCCGTAGCCGATGCCCGCCATTAAATCGTCGGAGCGGCCCAGCCCGTAGTCGGAGGCAATCTTCTGCAGGTCTTCCTCCTTGATGTCTTTCAGAGCGACGCGATATTTGCGCGCCTCTTTTTCAATCAGCTTGCGGCCGATTTCTATCGCCCGCTCGCGCTGGTGGGTATTAAGCCAGTGCTTGATCTTGTTGCGCGCGCGCGAAGACTTGACGATGGTCAGCCAGTCGCGGCTGGGTTTGTGTCCTGGTTGGGTGAGGATTTCGACGATATCGCCGCTATGCAGCTTGAAGCGCAGAGGAGCCATGCGCCCGTTGACCTTCGCGCCGACGCAGGTGTGGCCGACTTCGGTGTGAATCGAGTAGGCGAAATCAATGGGCGAAGCGTCACGGGGAAGAACCACAACTTTACCCTTGGGCGTGAAGGTGTAGACCTCTTCCGGATAAAGATCGATCTTAAGGGTAGAAAGAAACTCGCTGGGATCGGAGACATCGCGCTGCCACTCGACCACCTGGCGCAGCCAACTGAGCCGCTGCTCATCCTGCGCAGAAACCGGGCCGTCTTTGTATTTCCAGTGCGCGGCGATGCCTTCTTCCGCCATTTTGTGCATTTCCTCGGTGCGGATCTGCACTTCGAAGGGCTGACCTTCTTCTGCGATCACGGAAGTGTGTAGCGACTGGTAAAGATTGGGCCGGGGCATGGCGATGAAATCTTTGATGCGGCCGGGAACGGGTCGCCAGAGATTATGGATGATGCCGAGAACGGCGTAGCAGTCCTGCACCGATTGCGTGATCACGCGCATGGCGTAGAGGTCGTAGACCTGCTCGACGGAGATGCGCTGGCGTTGCAGTTTCTTGTGAATGCTGTAGTGGCGCTTGATGCGGCTTTCGACTTTGGCAGTGATGCCGGCTTCTTTCAGCTTGTCACGAAGCACCTGCTCGATGCGCGAGAGAAACGCTTCTCCCGGTTTGCGGCGCGCTTCGATCGATTCATGCACTTGCTGGTAGCCGATGGGATCGACGTAGCGGAAGCCGAGGTCTTCGAGCTCGCCGCGAATCTTGCCCATGCCCAAACGGTGGGCGATGGGAGCGTAGATATCGAGCGTTTCGCGGGCGATTTTTTGCTGGCGCTCGGGCGGAAGATGCTCCAGCGTGCGCATATTGTGCAGGCGGTCGGCCAGCTTGATAAGCACCACGCGGATGTCATCGACCATGGCCAGCATCATTTTGCGCAGATTTTCGGCTTGCTGCTCTTCGCGGGTGGCAAAGTCGATGGCGCTGATCTTGGTGACGCCCTCGACGATATGTGCGACCTGTTCGCCGAATTCTTTGCGGATATCGACGATGGTGACTGACGTGTCTTCGACGGAGTCATGCAGCAGGCCGGCGGCGATGGCGATGGGATCCATTTTCATTTCGGCAAGAACGAGTGCGACTTCGAGAGGATGGACGAGATAAGGCTCGCCCGAGGCGCGGGTTTGGCCGGAATGATACTTCTGGGAATATTCGTAGGCTTTGCGAATGATCTCCAGATCGTCGCTGGGGCGGTTGGCCCGCATACGGCGGATCAGCTCGCGGAACTTGGTGACCGTAAGGACGTTGGTCGCGATCTGCTGGCGCAGGGTCGCCATAATCGATTATAGCCCGATGTGGAAAAGGTGGTCAGGGCGGGAAGTGGCTCGTAGGGAAGGATTTGTGGGAAAACGCTCACCTCAGAGGGGCACAGAGGATTCCGGGTTTTGCAGATTCGGCCCTATTGAATCTCTCAAACGATTCGGCTGAAAAGAAGCAGTACGCGGCCTTCTGTGGGTGCTGATACATTTGCGCGAGGTAGAAATTTATGCCGAAAAAAGTGCTTGTCAGCGGAGCTTCGGGGCCGGTTGGAACTGCATTGCTGCCGGCGCTCGAACGAGCTGGGTACAGCGTAATGCGCCTGGTGCGCGGGACAGCGGCGGGTGAACAGGAGATTGCGTGGAATCCGCTGGAGCCGGTTTCGCCGGAAATGGTTTCAGGGTTCGATGCCGTGGTGCATCTGGCGGGCGAGACGATTGTGGGGCGCTGGAGCGAGGCCAAGAAGCAGAGAATCCTCGCAAGCCGAAAACTGGGAACCGGGAACCTGGCGCAAGCATTGGCGAACGCGCCGCAGCGTCCGCGGGTGTTGGTCTCGGCTTCGGCGATTGGCTATTACGGTGACCGGGGCGACGAAGTGCTGCGGGAGCAGAGCTCCTCGGGCAGCGGATTTGCCGCGGAAGTCGCACGCACCTGGGAGGCCGCAACGCAAGCGGCGGCAGAGGCAGGAATCCGCACCGTGCGGGTGCGAATTGGAGTCGTGATGAGCACGGCGGGCGGGGCGCTGCCCATGATGCTGCCTCCGTTCCGGATGGGCCTCGGCGGAAAGATGGGCAGCGGGCGGCAATGGTACAGCTGGATTCACGTGCAGGATCTGGCAGGGGCGATCTTGCACATTTTGAAGAACGACTCGCTGCAAGGAGCGGTGAATGGGGTTTCGCCGGGGCCGGTGACGAATGCGGAGTTCACGAAGACTCTGGCGTCGGTGCTGAGACGGCCGGCGATTTTTCCTATGCCGGCGTTCGCGGCGCGCCTGGCATTTGGGCAGATGGCGGATGAATTGTTGCTGGCTAGCCAGCGCGTGGAACCCGCGGCGCTGCTCGGGAGCGGATATCAGTTTCAGTATCCGGAGTTGAAGAAGGCCTTGGAGGATCTGGTGGGGAAGTAGAAACCCATCGCGGGCGAGGGCGCCCGCGCCACATAAGACTAGCGCGGCGCCATGTGGGTGCGGGTGATGCGGTCGTGCCAGGAGAGCTGGTCTTCGTCGAAAAAGCACCAGGCGTAGCCGAGGCCGAGGGATGCCGCCGAGAGCACCGACGCCAGCACGCGCCAGCGGCGAAGCGAACGAGGCGCGGGGCTGCCATCGAAGCGGCTCAGCCGGAGCCGGGCCAGTTTTAATCCTGGCGTGGCGCCGGATGCGACCAGCAGGAGATATTGATAAATGGCCCAGAAGATGGCAGCGACAAAGGCTCCAGTTCCGAGCGCCTGAGGAAGCGGCGGAATGCTTGCCGTAATTTTCAAAAACAGCGCAGCGAAACCGGCGAGCGCCAAGGCCACAATAGCGGCGTCGATCGCGGCGGCGAAGATGCGTTGCGCCCTCGGCGAGGATTGCAGGGGAATCTCGAACCCGGGTCTTTTCTCGGCGCGAGGCTCTTCGGCAGGCTCGATCGTGATCCCACCCAGCGCGGGCGGCGGCGGGACAATCTCTGGCGCTTCCAGGATGCGAGGGCGCGTGAACACAGGCTCGGCGAGTTCTTCCAAAGGCGGAGCCGGCGAAGTAGCGCGTGGAAATTCTATGATTTTTGCTATTGGAGGGCTGACGATCTCGACGGCCGCTTCGTCGACGTTTTCCGTGAAAATGCGAGGAGCAGCCAGCTGAGCGACGATTGGCGCAGGGAGGAACTGTTGTCCCACGGCCTGCCCGGTGATGGCTGGAGGCAGGGTTGAAGACGGACGGCTCCAGGCCGGCTCAGTGGTTTCGAATTTTAGTTGCAACGAAGGGTAACGGGGCTGCCGGGGTTGGCGGCGGGCGCGGTAGCGATTCAGCCTGGCCGCCACTTCCTGACGCCAAGCAGAACAGTCAGCAGATCGATCGGGGTCCTCAGCCTGGGCTGGAGCGTCCTGCTGAGCACTCACGACCGTCGGAGAAGGAGTTACGAAGTTTCCGGTTGTGCCGTGGGGTACGGAACCTGCCGGATCTGTATCATTTCTGGCCTTCGTACCAGCGTCAACAACAAATCTCTTGCCGGATGGTTCGAGGCTGGCAGCGAATTGCTGTTCGCTGGCATCGTACGCCTCAGGATCAATCAAGATAGCCGAATCAGCGGTGATGCTGGTTTCGGTTTCCGGTTGGAATCTTGGCTTCATGAATGGGCCGGGACGGTTGTAAGGCCGGAAAGCGCTTCGTTTTGCCACTCGGCCCGAGGCCGTGCTAACGTCACCATGACCCGGTCGCAGAACTGTGCGCCGGATTTCGTGCGCTCCCGATGACTGCCCGCACACGATTCCTTATCACGGCGGCGTTGGTTTGTCATCTGCTAGTCGCACCTGGCTTAGTAACCAGCCAGTTGCTTTCCCCGGCCGGTGCATCCGGAACGGCACACAATTTGCCGGCCGCGCCTTCGTCGGCGAGCCAGAATTCTCTGAATCAGCAAGACGTAACCATTCGCGCCCTGCAACAGGAAAAGCAGGGAACAATCTACAAGTTGCGGGGCGAAGCCGAAATCCACTACGGCACGTACATTCTTTACGCCGACTCGGTGGATTACGACTCCGATACGGGAGAAGCGATTGCCGACGGCAATGTGGTGCTGGATGGCGGGCCAAACGACGATCACATCCAGGCCGCGCACGCCAGATATAACATCCGCACGGAAACCGGACACTTCGACATCGTGCACGGCACCAGCGGTATGCGGCTGCACGGCGCACGCTTGGTGTTGACCTCGCCCAATCCCTTCGCCTTCAGCGGCAAGGTGGTAGAGAAAACATCGCCCGATCACTACATCGTCTACGATGGCATGATTACCACGTGTGAATTGCCCCACCCCAAGTGGCAGTTCAACACGCATCACGCGGATGTGGAAGCCGGGGCCAATGCGACCCTGTATCGCAGCGCGTTCCTTATCCGCGGAATGCCGGTTTTCTATTTTCCCTTCGCCACCCATCCGGTGCAGAAGAGGCCGCGGCAAAGCGGGTTTCTCATCCCCAACTTCGGGCAATCCTCGATCAAGGGAAAGATTCTCGGCGAAGGAGTGTTTTGGGCCATACGGCGCGACATGGATGCGACCCTGGGCACGCAGTATTTTTCCACCCGGGGCTGGGCGCCGCAGGCCCGATTCCGCTACCAGCCGAGCGAGCAGTCATTTGTTTACTTCGACTATTTTGGCGTGCTCGACCGCAGCAGCCTGAACCAGGGCGGCCATGAAGCCAATCTGGTGGCGGAAGATGACTTCAACCGGCATTTCCGCGGCGTGGCGAACCTCGATTATCTAAGCGCGTTCGTCTTCCGCCTGATTTTTAACGACGTTTTTACGCAGGCGATCAACTCGGAAGTGAAATCGAAGGGGTTTCTCTCCGATAACCGGCAGGGCTACTTCTACAATGCTTCGGCACAGCGCTACCAGAACTTCGAGAGCACCGATCCCGGCGATGTGATCACGATCCTGCACGCACCGAGCCTGGATTCCTCGAGTGTCGAGCGGCCGCTTGCCCGGTCCGGTTTCTACTGGTCTTACGATGCAGCGGCCGAGGGAGTTTCCCGCAAAGAGTGCACGCGAGATTCGACCAACCCTGCTACACCCGTTTGCGAAGAGCGATTTTCCACGGCTCCCCTGGTGGCGCGGTTCGATTTGACCCCGAGTTTGTCGCGGCCTTTCTGGCTTCATGGATGGTCGTTCCGGCCGGCGATCGCACTGCGGGATACCTTTTACAGCCAGCGGCTTGTGCCCTCTCGCGGAGCGGATGAAGCGCGAGACCAAGCCGTCAATCGCAAAGCTCTGGAAACCTCGGTCGAGCTGCGTCCGCCCAGTCTCGAACGAGTCTTCGACCGGAAGTTATTGGGACGAAAATGGAAGCACGTGATCGAGCCGCGCGCCACTTACCGCTATGTGACCGGAGTTGACAACTTCGCCGACCTTCTGCGCTTCGATGAGCGGGACATTCTCAGCGATACCAACGAGGTGGAATACGGCGTAGTCAATCGCATCTACGCCAAACGAACTTCGGAGCAGCCGGAAGATTGCGGGCCGCCGGGAATCCCAGGATTGATCATCGGCCAGCCGGTGGTAACTCCGCACGTTCCCTGGCAGCAGCCCGATCGGCTGCAACAGGCGCCGTGCAAGGTCGAGCCCCAAACCAGGGAAGTCATTACCTGGGAGTTGGCCCAGAAGTATTTTCTCGACCCGACGTTCGGCGGTGCGCTGGTGCCGGGACAGCGCAATGTCTTCACCACGACCGTGGATTTCACCGGAATCGCTTTTTTGACCGATGCCCGGCGGCTTTCGCCGCTGATTTCACGGCTGCGCATCCAGCCCACTCTTCGCACCGAAGCCGAATGGGACA
>Ga0335078_10001503_pt1 | contig 35169 bp, 34 predicted proteins | sample Lox_Sample_32_FD_206711 | JGI IMG/M metagenome (GOLD analysis project Ga0335078, IMG submission 206711) | Soil microbial communities from Loxahatchee National Wildlife Refuge, Florida, United States - Lox_Sample_3.2 | ecosystem: Environmental > Terrestrial > Soil > Wetlands | place: USA...
ATACGCGTGATATGATAGACAGTCACTCATTTTTGACGGGAACCTAACCCAAAAACTTTCCAATTATAATATGGCGAACCCCCGCAGAAACTAAACGTAGAAACTAAACGTTATTTTAATTAGGTCTGATCGCTTTTAACGTGAGCAACCAAAAAAAATACGTCGTATTTCTTCAGATTATAGTGGGTAGGTTTATAATAAATAGTATTTTAAAATAAAAAAGGGATTTTAATATGAAAAAACAATGATAATATAATACTGTTTTAGATAAGATAAGATGATATATTTCTAGTGAATGAAAATTTTAATTTAAATGACAAGATAACATGATGTCAGATATAATCAAAATTTGACATCATATTGTCAGACCTAATCAAAATTCTATTGAAAACAGATATTTCTGAACTTGCCCGACTTGTGGATCCCTATGTTGTGGGATTATGTGGTTTCCGCTCAATAATGCCCGGAGCCAATGTGGTTTAACCTATTTAGTTAAGTGGTGTGGCTGCCGGTACGAGGTGGAAAGCGGAGATATCTCTGAACTTGCCCGACTTGTGGTAATACATGTTAATTGTTGGAATATGATTATTGCTTTCTGTTGATATAGAAATGTTTCCCTTATTAAAGGATAGTGTAAAAATATAACCGTCCACCACTTCCAGACTCCAATTACCATTCGAAAGATTCAACGTGTAAATAGATTCCCTCCGCACCCGTTCCTTTGTGAACACCGCGCGTGTCACTGGCTGTAGCGACTATAGTCCTAACCCCGCTAGATAAACCCAGTGGACCACAGACGCCCACTCCAGTCTCCCCGTTCGCTTCGTCGAGAAGTTTCCAAAGCAGAGATTTGACATCGGGTCTCCCCGAGCGCAGGGTACCGAAACCTAGTTGTATCGAGTTCGGCACACTGGATGAGCACGGAATTTCTTCAATGCGATCAGAGTCATTAGTACTAGCATTCGCCGTCTGAACGCAACAGCATGGAGTCGTATTGCAGGTACATTTCTCTGATCCGTGTCGACTCTCCGATATTGTGTCGTCGCATGTAACGAAAATCAGGACTTGCGTCTCTATTCCCACTCCGTGCAACTTTTCAACGGCACCCTGCAATTCTTCCTTGATCCACTCCACACCTCCGATGCTCTTTAGAGCCCAGATAAACATCAAATTACGGAGCGGCAACTTCTGTGTCGTTGCTCTTTGAGCGATGTCAAGCAGGATCGGTAGTGTGAACGTCACCCCGGTTGAGCCGGCGATAAGTAAGGTCGTATCGAACGCTGCAAAGTCGGAATGAGTACCTCCGTATGGACCGTCTATGAGCGCAACGAAGCTTTCTTTCTGTCCCGTGGATTCAGATTTGCTAGGCTTTGAGGGCGATGCCCGGCGGAGAATTTTCTCAGTCCAACCTTTATGCGCCCTGAGGAAGAAGATGAGATCGCCGTTGTGCGATGACGGAGTGGATGCAATAGTTGCAGGATGCGATTGACCGAACCCAATACGGGGAATACAAAGTAAAACGAATTGTCCCGGCTTCCAATATTTTACGCGCGACGAGCGAATACAAATTTTGGTAACATTGTCGTAGCAGCTAAGAGTCGCCTGGCCTGGATGAACATTGTTGTACATATATCGAATTGTCCGAAGAAGGCGGTCGAAGATGAATAAAGCACTGGGAATGTAGATGAAAACCCTTCGCACCCGTTAATTGGGAAACGAGCAGGGACATACCTGGAGTAAAATATCGGAATATGTATTGTCACTGCCACAATGAAGCCCATGAACGTGATCAAATGTTGAATAACAAAAATCTCGTAACTCCAATTTCGGATAGGAGCAATGGTGCTGACGGTGATCCATAGAAGAATTGACCAAGCCGCAAAGCCTACGCAGTATCAGCGATGGCGATTAAAGGCGTTCTCATACCTCTCGGCCAACAAGCATCTGTCTGGGATTCAATTGTGACTAAACCGTATCTGCTCCAGCCGTAAACCTGAGAAAAGCCGTGTATAGTAGCGGTAAGGAAAAGAGTTCTGGCCACCCATCGATGCAGTACATTCAGTCTTTCATACGATACACCAGTGACATATCCAATGAAGTTGTTTTTGCCAGCGAGGAGAACGATGAGAGGGAGCTGTGCCGTCGAGAGCAACGCTGCACGAAGCCCTATGGCTTCATAATGCTGAGCGCCTTCGATATTATTGCTGAAGAATTCGAGTCCTAGAACAAAGGAGAGGTAGAGGATGAGCATAATAATTGTTCCGAATGGTGGTATCTTTATCCAATATGATTTCAACGGAGTGATTTGTGGATAGGCAACCTCACGGACAAGGGCGGTGACCCCCGCGATGAATGAGGTAAACGGATTGGATGGACTCGCCGGTCGAACCCTGTTTGCGGCAGCAGCCCGAATTCTACAGTATCAGGACATGATTCATTGAGGAACGAACCTTGTTTTCAGTGCTCCCCATTGAATGATGTTGGCAATTGCAGCAATTCCAATCACAATGACGATTCCATACCAGAAGGCCCGAGAGATTGCTTCATCGATTGACTGGAAGGCGGTGTAATCAAGAATATCTTGAAGGAAGTTGTACGCCACTGTATAATTCGTCATGTTCATCCCAGCGTCCGTCAAGTCAGGCGGCATCGGCATAGAGTCGTTCATCATACCACTGGCATCCATTTTGACAAAATGCGATACTGTTGAAGTGCTCAAGAATGTAGAGTCTTCTAGATGTCTCGGCCAGATAGGGAGATTTATTTGTACTCAAATAATGTGTAATGGGCGCAAGCGCCCAACAACTCGGACGGAACTTGCAAATGGACCAACTTCAAACATAGTCCCTGACCTCGTTCCCCATCCAAGAAGCAATTTTAGCCGATTGTACAACTTCACCCCGACAGAGTTGACTGTTTCCCGACACCATTTTACCCGATACCTTGGGCAGGTATCTGAGGCATAATTGCGGTATGGCACCATTTTACCCGATACATTTAGGAGGCATCTGAGTCATAATCGCGGTATGGTTCTAACTTTACCGATTCCGAAGGATGAAGTGGAATGCAAACGGGCGACTTTAACCGATATTTTTCGGAGAAACTTTAATTTCAAACGTCTCTTTTGCGGTTTGACCCCTGTCTGGTTTCAAATTCAGCCGATTGATGAACGAAGCGCGGCCATTTTGCTGTACTTTGGAAACTTTAATCCATTGCGGGGAAGTTAAACTGAAACAGACCCCCACTGAGTCATTTTCGCGCTCTGAATACATTTTATCCGATCCCCTTCTCATACCCTTTAAAGTAACCTCTAACTAAGCCGATAATTTAACTGAGCGCTTCGGCGGTATGTGAGTATATAATCGCTGGGGGCAAGCGACATTTGTCCTGTGCCCGAGCTCCCGAACTTTGAAGATCTGTTCAACATAAATCTTGGATTCAGCGTCCAACACTTCGCCGTTGAATAGAAATATGAATATGAATATGAATATGAATATGATGAATTCAAGTTACACAATGATGGTACCAACTCTGTGGTATTGCGACTGACAAGACCTTCCATTCAGACATCACCGATTCCCTTTTTTCGATGCAGTGGACACCCTCTTCGCCAGCGGGCTATGCCGGGACATGGATTTTCCTCTTCTTTCTCGCTATTATCGCTCGGGGGTTGACTGCCGGAAAAATTGAGTTGGAACGATACTGGATCCACAAGTTTTCGGCAATAAGCGTAGTCGTCAATAAAAATGGCGAAAGCGAAGTCATTAGCGGTGCCCAAGCCTCTCGTACCTGGCGAGTATCTGTGGAACTTCCCAGAGCCGTGCTGTTCATGGTCACTGCAGGCGTCTACTATTTATTGTATTCCCTTTTCAGTGATTGAACTGATGCGTAGGATGATTGCCGTCATGACGATGAATGTCGGGTATTTTTTCGCAGTTTTGGCAGGCCTGTTTTTCGGTGAGTTTGCTTTTGGACGGTTCATTAGCGGACATGGTCTACATGCTGGAGGGGTACACTGAACGCTATCGAAGAACATCGATCAGCTATTTGTGGAAGTTGGAGATCCCGAATTTTATTATCATCGATGCAAGCCACTGGGTAGTATGGTTATTATGGGAGTTATTAGTATTACTAAATGTAAGGTCAATTTTCAATTAATTTCTCCCGTCCCCACATACAACTTTAACAGAGACTTTGTTTGCGCAAAAAGAACAAACTGTAGGCAAATCCCTCAGATCAGCTTTATCCTCGTGGACCCATGGGTGCCCTGGTTTGTGTTGAGATGATAGACTTTCTTTTCTTCTTCTGTTGCTCCCAGCTCTCACCCCTTCACTACAGTCTCTCAAACCAATTACTCGAGCCTATATCCCAATATCTCTTTGAAAACGAAGACATCTTGATCATAAACGTATTGAATTTGACGAGGTCGGTCTCACTCCACAAATCTTCTACCCATTCACCGCCGTAGCACTCCGGATGGCAGAAAAACACGAAAGCCATCCATCTAAAACTCGAAGGAGCAAGTATGGAAAGGCGATTAATCTTACATAGGCAGTGGATGGATAAAATCAGGGTTGCAAACCGAGGGCAGCTTCTGGGTGCCGCGCTCGGTACCGTGCACAAGCAGAGAGATATATGATCTTCCAAGAGATCACGAAGCATATGGCAAGGTGAACCGGACGGTAGAGGCTAGCAATCCATAGCCTATCCACCATAATGTCACAGAGACACGCCGTATCCCTTCCACGTCCCCTCTAACGTTTTCTTTAATTTAAGAAACACGATCCATTTCTAATTATATCCAAACTCCCAGTCGGTCGGTTAGAGTTAGACTTGAGACCAGCCGGAGACTCCCAGCTTCAGATTGTCCGCATATTAAAAGTCTGTGGGTAGATATGTCAGATGAATGCCGCCAGCGTCTAGTGTCCACCAGTTAAGCGCATATCGATTGGCTAAACATTCCGGACATGCGTTCTTCATCGAGAATCACGCCAGGAGCATGCACCGTGCAGTCCGTGGCACCCATTACGCCGTGTTACACACGGTTTTACCACTTGGCCTCCTGCAGAGCCTCTCACAGACGCTCTTTCGGCGCCGACGGCCGGGAAAATATATGTTCAAGAGGGCACCGCATGGTCCAATCACGTAGGATTTGACACACCCAACCCTGAAAATGATTTCGGATTGGTGAACTTTAATTTCCATGCTATATCACATGCACGTTCCATTGCTGGCCGTGATTAATAGGCTTTCCCAGGCCCAATTCTTTGGCTCTGAGGGCTGAGAAGGTGCTCTGGTGGAAAAACTTCATCGCCTCACGCTTTGCTATAGCGGCCGACAGACGTTCTCTGTTCTCAGAGGAGAAAAAGCTTCGCTAACACAAGGACTTCCCCCAGTTGACTTAAATCGTGATTTAATCGCCACGGGCAAATATGCCGAAATCATGGCCATTGCGAAGATTAAAGGCGTCGTTCAACAAAAAGCCGGGAACTGCTTTTGATGTAGGAGAGCTAGAAATCGGCGAGGCATCACCGGTCTCGGTCGAAAATGAGTCCGATGATTGTCCCTCAGGCAAGCTACGAGAGGAGGGTGAAACCAAACTTACGCAATTTGAGTCAGGTCGAACTCTGGCAGAACGTCCACCCGCTCGGCACTCCAGCTCAGCTCAATTCTCTAGGCCAACATGTTCGCTTGTCATTAGGCGCGAGCGAACAAGCCCCGCCGAAGTCGGGAGTAGACAAAACTTACCTGTGGCGATCTCTCGAGAGGCGGTTTGGCGTCAACCTGAAACCCCGCCAGCGGGGTTTCCACGATTCGGTCATTGTGCCACTGATCTCGATACAAAAGGGGATCGAATTCTTGTTTTCGGTGGGGAGAGCGAAGGGACAACCGAGGACAAAGAAAAACTAACGTTTTATGTTTATACCTCAGGTTAGGACAGTTCTTCGCTACCTACTAAATTCTAGATCTGATGGGCTCTGGTGATTCCCTTCACCCTGTCACCTCTTCACGGCCCATTATGCGTTCTATGTCAGGATGTGTGCTTTCGGGAAATAAACTCTATGGTATTAACTTCATACCTACTGGATGGGGCTAACGGACAGTCTTTGGCGGAAAGAGCGTCGATGAGACAAAAATGATAAACCGATCACTTTTTGTATCCAACATCAGTAAGAGCTTCATTTGCATATACTAAAGAGATACCCGAACATGGTCTATTTGCGGTTCCAAAACGAGTCATACAAGCCCCGCCCCGTACGGTCATTCTTTCAACCTAATAGGATCGTGTTTGTATGTCTTTGGAGGAATTGAGTTTTATCTTTCCGATGAAAGTGGTCAATGGGAGGAGGCTCTTTCTGATGAAATGATGATTCTGGACTTGTTAAAAAGTGATGGTCACACAGCAGACTGGCAGACCATTTCAACGCCGCGACAACCACCTTCAAGGGCGAATCACATCGCGGTGAGCTGGAATGAGTGTCTTTACGTGTAGCCTCTTTACCTATCAAATCATCTGACCCATAGGTATGGAGGGCTGGGGGTTGACCATTGCTACGGCGATATGTGGTGTTTTAATACCTGCGAAAAGGAATGGACGGAAGTTCCTTACCTGGGACTCGAGACCCCTCAAGCTAGGCACAACCATGCGGCTTGCTTAATTGGTGATATCATCTACGTTTTTGGTGGTGAAACATTCGAAGGGGCGGCGTTGAATGACTTCTATGCATTCATGATCAAAGGTCCTCAGGCAATCTTCCACATGAGCTAATTACAGCACGACGTTGGGTCAACTTGGGGAGACAAATTCAGGGTGCCAAGCCCTCTCCTCGATGCAATCACACAATGTCGGCAATCGAGTCAGGCAGGGTTCTCATCCTTGGTGGTAGATCGGAAGGAACTCCTTGCCCCCCTGAAGAGTCTGCATGGCATTTGCAGACCTCAAAGTTACAGTTTCCAGAAGAATCTTCGGTTCAAGTCTTCCTTGCTCCCCGATCTGCTGTTGAGAGAGGAACCTACCACAGGAGGACTAGTTTCAGTTCGAACCATACCTCCCTGACTACTACGAGATCTCTCCCATCCCCTGCATTCCCTCAAATCTCTAATGTGAGCTTGACAGACAGAGAGATCCAAGACGAGTGGGAGATGGGCCCTGCAATAACGCGATCGTCATCGGTGTCGCAAAAGGAGTTAAACATTGCACTTTGGAGGTTCTTAAAAACACAGTGTGCAGAGGTGATGGGGAAAAACGAGCTACGTTCGCGCGTCCAACATGAGGGCGCTGTGATTGAGGCCCTCCCAGATTCTGGTTGGACGGCCGGAAAGGACAAATCGTTAATTTGTTTGAAAAAGCTCGATTGTGGTGCCACAGGGGATGTTTATCAGATGTACAATACAGCCACGGGGAAGGTAAGACCATACCATAACTCATACTAAATGGAAGATGTCAGCGAGAAAGATTATCCGTGGCACTGTAATCACTCCGCTCCGTGTAAAAAGACCCAGTATCGAGAATGAAGCGAGGGTATTGGAGAAGGTTCATAGCAAAGGAGGACATCCAAACCTGATCTCGGTTCTCGGTCATGGCGAACTGGATTGCGACCACTATTTCTTCGATATGGAAGTGTGCATTATGAATCTGGAACATTTTATCCAAGGCGAGATCAAATCCACTTTAGGGCTGGAACAATATCTGGATCCTTGCTTTGAGATTACAAATCCAAATCACGCCTGTCTTTCCTTTTGGGTTATTGTTAAGCAGATTACTAGTGGACTAGAGTTTCTGCACTCTCTTCATGAGCTTCATCGAGATTTAAAACCTCGAAATGGTGGGTCGCTTAACTCAACTCGCTAAGAACTTTAGTTTTGCTGTCATTGAAGTCGGCATGTTGGAAGATTACAGACTTTGAATTCACTCTAGAAGGTGAGTCGAAAGGCGTATACCCAACGCAAAATGCGAGAGGCACTGTCTCTTATCGTGCACCCGAACTAGTGAACAAGCTGGAAGTTGTGATGAAGAGCGATATCTGGGCTCTAGGCTGCATAATACACGAGCTCATTTCGGGAAAACGAGCATTTGCGGATGATGTGAAATTGTTTTCCTATCCCTCCGACGATGTAAAGCAGAAATGTCCCTTGTCAATTGTTGATGGAGATCCGCGCTTGAAGACTTATATATCGCAATTGATTAAGCAGATATTAAAAGCTGAGTGGAGGGAGCGACCTTCAGCAAAAGAGATTTTGCAAGTACTGCTAACTTTGTCTGAGAACAAATCCGTTGTGCATGTTTATGACGAAGAGTCAAAGAAATTGGGACAGAAACTCGATTTGCCCAAAAACAGCAAGAGCTGGGGAAATGTTTCTTGGCAAAGATGCTGGTAAGTCGCCAGATCGGGTACACTAATTGTAGTTTGAAATGTTCTTACCGCACTCGTTTGGATTCCATTGATCTAAATTCGACATCTACGACCAAGTTCACTACGACTAATTTCACTTTTCGGTGTTGCTGTCTACACACATCCACTCAAGACCTGCAGTGGATTTTCTTGCTAAGTTGACAAGTTGAAAGCAATTTCGACTGGTTCAAGTTAAAGACGGGTATCCAGAGAGCTGGAGAAAGTGCAAAGAACTGTTTCACGGTTTGACAGACTCCGATGGTTGCGCATTCGGTCGAACCTCCCCTTTGCCTCAACTAGAAGAGGCGAAGTACATCTTTTACACCGGATTTTTGTGTATGGTAGATTTAGACTTATTATAATCGATTTGGTCCATACACCAAACCTGCCGAACCTATATAGCACGCCATCTTTCCACCATGAACATGATCACTTCGTTTCCGTCTCCATCTAACTGGGGCACATTAATATTAATAATAACATGCAATTGAAATACCTCTGCAAAAAGGATTCTAAAACTAGTTCCCACGCTGGCGCCACCCCAATACGGTACAATTTATTGCAATATGTAGGTGGTTGGCCTCCTATCAGGATCAGCCTGATCGAGCCTCAGACGCCTCTAGAAATAAACAAGGCCGGCATCCCGCACCGCGCCATTAAATAAAAATAAATGCAAAATTGCCTTCAGACAACATGTCGCCATAGGACACTCTGATGCTAGAGAGTCATGACGGAATTCTGCCGCAAGTTGAGAACATTTGTCCAAAACTGATTGAGGTACACAGTTTTGTGTCTCTGTTCGCTAATTGATCTATAACCCGCAGAATCTCACTCACAGGCAGCTCCACTAGTTAACTGGAAGCTTTGCATGATTGAGTTGCACAATGTACGTAGCTAATATATTTGACATCGATGGACGTAACATCTCCAAGGCATTCCCATATGACAGGTCCGAGTGTACTTCATAATCGTTAGCAAAGGGTCGCGTTCCACCAGCTCATAAACGATACAACCCCACGCGAAGAAATCTTTTTGTGCTGACAGGAGCCTGGCGTTCGAAGCATCAAAGTAATTCTAGTGCACAGCACCTCGCATTGCTCCTGCGAAAGGGGTGAGATAGTAGACTTGACTCGAGTCCTTCGCGACCTAGTACGACTTTTACTATATTCCTTCGGTTTACGAGATAACAGTATAGGAATAGCTAGGCAAATGGTTTTCAAAAGGTAATAACCGTTATTTTACTATGAGTGTGTATCAAAGGACATTCCTGAAGCCATATTTCAATCGATATAATCTTGCTCATTTTCAACATTGTTCTCAGTTTTCTCAGAGCCTGATCTGATTGAGTTTGTGACACACTTGACTGCGAAACTCACTTGTCAAGAACTTCATATGCGCCTGATCAACAAGCTGCCCATTTAAACATGTCAACACAATTTCCTTATAGGTCTGCCCCAGGACACTTGGAAGATTGAGGGCCTCAGCAACGAAAGCCTCCTTGAGGCTCGCCTGCCCCTTCTTGAATTTTGGATCTTCTAGCAGGCTAGACAGTCGGCCGAGCTCCAGGAGAATAACTCCGAGCGAGTATATATCGTGTATCCTCACAAAACGCGCGTAGGGCTTGTCGAAATGACGATCAGGGTGGGTATAGAGTAGAGATGTCAGTTGCGCTCTGCGCCTTATTGGTCCCGAAAAGTCCCGAATAGAGCGTGAGGAATCAAATCCCACAATATATGGGCTAGACCACTCGAATTGAACCTGTCCCGCGACGTCCTCACCAAATAAAAGGATGTTGTCGGGGTGAAGAGATTGGTGAACCCAGTTAACCGAGTGCAACTCGAACACCGTCCACGCCAATGCTCTCGCTAACTTGAGACGGTGGTCAAGGTCAAGACGCAGAAGATCTTGATACTCTTTATAATTGATGATGTTTCCCAGACTCTCACATCGGAACTGACCTTCGATAGGCGGCAAGCGATAGACTATCCCGAAATAATCTCTTTCCTCGAACCAACCTTCGCAGTACATCACATGAAATGTATTCGGTCTTGAAGCAGCTACCCGAAGGGTGCGGACAAGTCGGTCGAGCATTTCGGGATTATCGTTCCCGTCATCTCCTTCCTGTCGAGTACCTTGCTCTGGACCGCGGGTCATTCCAGGGGAGGGACGGACTTTGAATTCCACGATGACGGGGGTGTGTTCTTTGCCATCTTCGCTGGCGAGCCACGCCCACTGCCGACGCTCCATACCACCAAGTTGAGGACGCCTCTCTTGGTCCGTGGTTATACTAGTATTGTCGATGATGGGTCCGGGACGCGGAGGACGAATAAATCCTTCGTTCCCGCGGTAATCGATCCGCCTGGCGTCCAACCTGCAGGGACCTTCTTCAATAACCTTGATTCCCTCGAGTTCAAAATCAAACGATGTTACGCTGCCAGCTCTCGCTGCAATCATTTGAGCTTTGATGTTATTTTCGGGAAGGTATCCCGTCTTATCAATAACATGACGCACGATTGTTTCAAGATTGGCCTCTGAAAACATAACCGGAATTGTATTTGCGGCGAGTGCTTGCAGTCGGGTGCCCCAAGCTTCTATTCCATCGACGATACCCTCCGTTTTTCCCTTCTTAAGAACTGTCCACTCCACCTCCGACTTAAGTTCAGACCAGAACTTGAACGTTCTTCTCTTCTCGTGTTCATCGATCCTTCCAAGGAGATCAGTTTCTTCAACTTTTCTGAACCAATCCGCCGTAGAAGTATTCTGAAGGAGTTCTGTCTTCTCTTTACCAGCTTCTAGGGTGCGTTCCAGATACTCGCGCAATAAACCGTGCAAATGTTTCATAACATTGTAATAGACGATTACGTCGGCCTCTCGAATACGTTTTCGAATCTCGGGGTCTTCGAATTTCGTTTTGATCGCTTCCCAAATACTAATCTGCACTCTCATTCGCAAATTCAATTCTTGGGGTTCTTTTGAATATCTCCCTGAGTTGCGGATGACATGAATACCGATTGCGACACATTTGACGACGACAACGGTCGCAAGATCGAGGGCCAGTGACTCGCCGTAGGCTGACATGTTTGTATGTCTAATGCGGGGGATTGGCCGGGGCTCGGTTTCCGATTCTTTTATGTGTGTTTAGGTACGCGGCGCTGTTTCTGGTCTTTGCTAAATTCGGCGTGCAGGTATGTCTAAGGTGCGATCAATTCCCTAGTCCTCGGATAAGCCCGGTTGATTCGCTTAATCGGAATTTCTCATTTCGGCTATTTCGCTATTCCACTACATGAGCCCGAGTCCCAAATGGCCCACGTTAGAGTGCAACAGACTTGAATTATTTCAAATGGGCTGGCGGAATCCGAAGGATATGCGAGAAGAGGTAGATTTGTGAGTATTGTGTTGGAGTAGTACTGTAGCTCGTTGGATTCGAACCACGGAATAATGCCATTAGCTCTGGAATAATTTTAAGAATTCCTCGAATACCATGTGCTTCCCAGACCACAGCAGTATAGTATCCACATTTTCGATGGTAACCTTGTCGTTCTTTCTTAAATTCATGTGCTCCATTCTACCTTACTGCTGCTGCCACTAAAACCGTCTTACAATGGGATGTTTTGCTACATAAATATACCGTCGGATTGATATATAACCTGGCCAGTTATTCAATTGATGTACTGACTAGCAAGCAGCTTACTCAGGAAGCAGCTAAATATTTTGGAAAACGAAATATGCTAAAGTTCTTTTTTTTTTTCTATCATCAAAATAATTGATTGTCAATACTAGAGTGGGGTATAAATATTTGAATCGGAGTTCGAGATGATAGTAAAATACTTAAAATTAGGGATGAAAATATTTTAGCCTAAGAATGGTTATATAATAGCTCGGAAAACGACGGAATGGATATAATTGCCTTTAAACTAAATAATGGGTAACTTATTCAAGTCCAATGGAAAGGATCTTTGGATTATATTAAAGTATCCAAATGCAGACCATGCTGCCCCCCCGGAACAACCACCGTTATACAATGTATTCCTCCTGGAATTCGCAACGTACCCAACTGCTTGTGGACAAAACCGCAAGAGATCGATGTAGAGAGTACATACACCTCCTTCTAGTCCAGAAGCGAAACAAAAATTCTGTGTAATACATTGATTACAACAACCGCAAAGAGCTGCAACTGACGAGATTTGTTGTGGTTGACCTGGGAGACCGGAACGCACACTGATTTGAATTGAGGCACCCGTTTGGGCAACACTCGTCTGCTGCAGGCATGCACAACCAATACTAGTCGTTGCGTTTGTGGTGGTAGTAGCTGTCGTTGTTGAGAGTAAGGTCTACATTAGTCAGCGAGAGCCTAGAGCAGCATTTATAGTGGTGGTTATGTCTTCCATAGTCGTGACAGTGGTTCCGATTCTCACGGTTGGAATCGCCTGAGCTTGAATGCTGCTGATCGAAGTCATTGTGACCGTTTTAGTCACTGTTATAACAGCGTTCACCAGGGAGGCTACCTGATGTCTTGGGAGGATCTATCGACGTGTCGATTTCGTTATAAAGATGGTCACTGTGCTGGCCTGAGTACTACGAGAGGCAGTGCCGGAAAGCGTGATGGTATGCGTTTCATTCGTTGTTGTACTCACGGTTCGTGTCTCTTTCACGATTTCCGTCTTGGATGGTGGTACAGGGTGACAGTTTCGATACTGAGAGCCTGCGCAGCTGGCGCTGACGATGAAGAGTTGGCTTGGGATAGCGCGCGGCGTTGAAGCCGCGGCATATTTCCGGCGGAAGCCAGTATCAGTAGATGCAGAGCAACGCCCAAGTAGAAATAAACTTCATTTTGGTTGAAAGTTAGTTTTCGTCGATCGTCGGTCGCCGGGCCTTTTATACGGTCGGAGTCGCGGTCCCATGTCCTCGAGATTGTTGAACCGAAACAGGAACATGAAACTTTCTGCAGTTGTTTCGAATTTGTAGAGTTTGCATAGCCCTCCGGTCCGCTTTATCTATTGGTTATCCACCCGTTTGTGATTTGTGTCATGGAGGCAGTGGAACGTGTGGCGGAACAAAAATTAAAGTTCGGCCTGTACAGTCTCGGGGATCTCGGCTACAAATAAGCCAGCATATTATGACAACGTGATTGCCTAGACTCCTTGAGGTAGTGTCATAATCGGTCTTACTGAGGCCCTGCTACGCTCTTTCCGGAACACTAAATTCCTCTTCGTTGATTACTGAATAACGGACGCACTCGAATTATTGACAGTTAGCCGTGCAATGACGTAGCAATAATCGCACTCCTCAGCCTCAGCCTCAGTAGGTCTCCGGCAATTGCAGCTGGCAAGACGCCTCGCCTATCCAACGGAAATATTGGTTAAAATTCACTTAAATGATTGCATACTCTCCTTGAACCCCCTTGACTCTTCACTGGAAACGGATGAGCGGGAATGAGTCGGAATGACGCAAAGGTATTCTCGCTTCGTATTTGCATAAAATCCAATAGGAGTGTGGGACTGTTTGCTGGGTATCTAAATGGAATCTGCAAGCGGTTGGATGATTCAAATTGCCTTCCGTTATAATTTATTAGACTGCTACGGTAGGTGTACATTCCTACGTTTAATAAGGGAGTGAGTCATTCTTACCCAACAGACTCGTTTCATCCTCTTGCCCGACGTTTGTCGATCTTTGAAGCCCCCGCGTTCCGTGGTGTAATGAATGTTACCCCGCGATTAAGCTTAGAAAATGATTCGTTGGACCATATGATCAATATCTCTCCAGAACAAATGCGGGGAAACGCCATCCTCGATCACCGGCGGATGGAGGCGTCTGACAGTGGGCCGAGCTTCCGAAGATGCACCACGAGGTCTATGACTGCAGACTGACCTCCATTAATCCGGATCGTCCCTCGCACCGTGCCAAATACTTATCATCGGCGGCCCCGACAATGTTCATAGTGAAAGATGTTGCAAGTCCTTCTCTTCGCTATTTTCTCGTTCCTGCCTCTCGTTATTGCCCAGGGCGCGCCAGTCATCAATGTCGGCTATGCCAAAATCATCGGCGTCCAAAACACAACTTCAGGCCTTAATCAGTACCACGGAATCTATTATGCCCAACCCCCAATTGGTGAACTCCGTTGGCGCAAACCACGTCCCATTGAACAGATCATGACGAATCCAAATCAGGTTATCAATGCAACAACAATTGGACCGTCGTGCTGGAACGGCGTACCAGATTGGTCCCCTCACGGCGCATCAATAGTCATTCCTACGGGAACAACCAGTTCTTCAGAAAATTGTTTGCTTCTCGACGTGTTCACTCCCATCAATCCAGTAGCACCATCTCTTCCTGTTCTCGTCGAAATACACGGCGGCGGTTATACCGAGGGTTCAGCACAGTCCGTTCGACCCGACTCCATGATGTACCGCGCCAATGGCACGTTCGTTTGGGTATCGGTTCAATATCGTCTCGGATTGTTCGGATTCCTAGCAGGAAGAGATGTCTTCGACAACGGAGATCTCAACCAAGGATTGTTGGATCAACGACTCGCTCTTGAATGGGTCCAACGGCATATCTCGGCCTTTGGAGGAGACCCAAATAAAGTCACAATTACCGGTGGTTCCGCCGGTGGAGGTACTTCGCATCCTTCCTTGCTAATTAGGCTCGGTAAGCTTCCAGATGATGGCATTCGGAGGCGCCGATTATCCTCCATTCCGAGCAGTGCTCTCTGAATATCCCTGGTGGCAACCTTTCCAAAACGTTTCATCGGCGGAAAAACAATACCGAGATGTCCTTGCGGCCGCGAATTGTCCTGATATCACTTGTCTCAGAGGGCTCCCGGAAAGCACCCTCTCCAACCTCAACCAAGCCGTCTTAAACTCAAGCTATCTCCAGCCTCCGTACGCCGATGGCGATTTCGGATTCGGACCTGTTGTCGATGGGAAATTCATCCAGGAACTGCCAAACGAAGCATACAAAACCGGACGGCACTACAAAGTCCCTTTGCTCGTCGATCACAACGAATGGGAAGGATACAGTTTCAGTCTTTTAATCAACCAGTCTTCGCAAATTTTGCCTGACGCTCAAACATTCTTCCCCGGACGAGGACCCACTTTCTTCACAAAACTGTTCCAACTCTATCCTGCGAGTGCATACAATTCATCTTTTTGGCAACGCGTTGCTTGGTTCAGTGACGTCGTCGTCACCTGTACTGCCTCATATCTTCACTAATATAGGCCCCACCTACTTCATGGCCAAGGCGCAAACGGACAACGGGTGGAATTCTTCAGCAGTCTTCAAATTGCGATTCGACGCAGGGTCAGAAATCCACGGCGCAACTTCGCCTTTCCTCTATAATATCAATCTCAATTTGCCGCTCGCAAACAACCAGACTTTGGCAGAAATCATGTCATGGTATTGGATTAGTTTCGTTATCCACAACGATCCCAATCCCTTGCGTGCACCAAATGCGCCGTTCTGGCCGAGTTATGGCGGAGGAGGCGGAGAAGAAAACATCGCGTTCAACACGCTGGCTATCACCTACACTGACATCTTTGTCGAGCCAGATCAGCAAAACTCTCCGGCTTGCGATTTCTTTGACGCAGAGGGTTATTTGAGTTTTGGAAATTATTGAGTGTATATAGTGAATTAAATTTTATCTGCTGGCCTTATCTGGAATTAACTCTCATCAGCACGCCATTTTGACTTAGCATGCAGAAGTGGAGGATATTTTTCAGTCATCAACGACTGGATGCCGATCCAATGGTTTGCGATTCCAAGTCAGCGTCGACCCTGGGATCGTGTGGTCTTCCCTGGTTGTAGCAGGTGGGGTAAAGGAGCAATTTTCGACGATAATCGCTAATGTTGATAAGGATTACGCAGCGGGAGAAATCTCATTTGCTGGGCCAGCGTGTTGGAAAAGCTTGACTTGCAATTTTAAATCCCACCCCCCACTTTGATCGTTTCCAAAAATAAACGGCCAATTCGTTTCCCGAATTCGATCAGGTGTTGATCACACTGTGGTTCTCCTACTTTGATGTCTCGGAGAGACGTGCAATGGGCAGATGTATACCCCTTTTTGTCACTTATGTAGGGAATTCGAGGGATTGCAAGTGTCTTCATTTGTACAGGACACTGCGTACGAGCGATTATCCCGGAATACCTCCAACCGGCGGACGGCTATGACTGGCCCCCTCATGTCTTTCAACGTCCCTTTGTGCGGATTTTTGCAGCAGGTCCTTTCTGGACTTCGATATTCTTCCTATTATCCGGCTATGTCTGTGCCATCAAACCATTACGGCTCTGCGCTGCAGGTCAGCCCGACGAAGCACGACGGGTGATTGCTAGCAGCTCATTCCGACGGCTATTGCGAATCGGTGTGCCAGCTACTCTAGGCACCACCTTTGCCTGGGCACTATGTCAACTTGGCCTCTTTGATATTGTCGGGGACACAGAATACTATTCGGCGTGGCTCCAAGTCACCATTCCCTACAAAGTCAATGGATTCATTCCCGCCATCGCGGATCTAATTCTCCAATGCGTACCTCCCTTCACAACAAACTAATTAGTTCAATACATGGGCAAATTCAGAAAACGCGTACGAAGGAAATCAATGGACACTGTGTTGGGAAATGCGTGGTTCAATGCTTCTCTTCCTAGTCTTAGGAATGACTGCGAACTTTACAATCTTCTGGAGAAGGTTCATGCTCGTCGCTACAGCCATCTACTACTTCAAATCAGGCGAACTCCTAGCCCCTTTCTGCTTTTTCTGTGGAGCACTCCTCGCTGAAGTCTCACTCAATCTACGTCCAACCCGTGGCTATTGGCCACTCCCCCTCGCCGCCTTAGCTCTCCTTCTCGGCTCAGTTCCCCCTGAAAGACCTCACTACGCGCCGTGGTCACGCTTTATCTGGTTCTGGTTTGATGACCATATTACTACAACTGGAGGTACTCTGCCGCTATCTTATTTCTAATACAGGTGAAACCGACCGCACCATCGGCGCTTTCGGTGGAATCATGCTCATCCTCGCCATCCTCTATTCTCCTCAACTCAGAAAATTCCTCTCCATTCCTTTGTTTGTCCATCTTGGGGGATTATCCTTCCCTTTGTATCTCCTCCACGGAACATTCATTCGCATTCCATTAACATGGGCAATTTTGCGATTCCTTACTCAATTTCCTTCCCTGCGTGTCATAGAATATTTCTCCGGCGAGGATGGCGAGGTCTGGCTCTCGATCTTATGCGATAATTTCACCTGCAAATTCTTGTGCACCGTGATTTTCTGTGTTTGGTTTGCTTCATTGCTGGCGTTTTGCAAGATTTGGAAGGATCATGTCGACATTTATGGAGTTAAAATTTCGAAATGGGCGGAGGATGTCGTATTGGGAAAAAAGTCTATCATGAGAACAGAAAAGATTTTATAACCTTTAATTTAATGCCTAATTCCTATCATTTCGGCTGATCTTGTGGCGTACCCCTTTTCGCCGACATCGGAGGCTTGAGCGCCATTAAATAGAGCGCCATTAAAAGACAGCGCCCACCTCCTTTTTCTTCATGGACACGTCAAAGACGCCCACGCTCAATGAGCCCGTTGCAAAACCTGCCATGTCTAGCAACTCCGCTATCTGCGTCGAGCCGAGCGCGTCCGCGATGACTATGGAATCCACCGACGTGTTGAGGTTGCGCGGCGGATTGAAGTAAAGCCCCTGAATTTTCACTCACAATAGTTGTTATTGTAGTCGGGATTGCTGCGGATGTACTTTTACTGAAAGCGAAAGTTGCCGATGTTGCTGCTGTATAATCTCCACAAAATCGCTGACCTAGTGTAAAACCTTGTACACTCTCGGATAGAAGATTAGCGGACGCTTAGATTGGGTGGAGTTGGCGGAGAAGAACTGTTCTATATAGCTGTCCTATTATGTCACTCGGGGATTTTGTACTTATATCCCCGAGTATCTAATTTATTTGTTGACTTACTCCATAATAATGTGGAAAGAACGTTTGCGCCATTGGTGAGCATCTCACGATCCTCGCATTACGTTCCTCCACCTCTAAAATGTTGACAAGGTCATCAATCTCGACCACTAAGTCTCTATCCTCACTTCCCTCCAATGTGATTCCGGTCTCGCCTCCGTCTATTCATCCAATGCGTTCTTTAGCAGCTACCCGTGCGGCACTGCGCTGTTGACACAGTAAAAGGCGACTGTTGCAATGAGCAGACAATATAATTTATTGATCTGATGCATTTCCTACCTACTTTTCCTGTTACATGACGACACAATTCTCCGGGGCACCTGGTAACCCGTCCGAGTCCAACTCCATTCCGGGGGCGAGATCCGATAAGATATCTTTCGGGGGAGGACCTAATTCTTGCATCTACATTAGCAAATCAAAAAAAAATAGAGAGAACCTTCTGCATTAGATCCATCAAGTCGACCTTTGTTTGTGTGTCTTCTTCATCGTATTTCGGATCATCAAACTTGCCCATAATTTTCTGTACGTATCCATATTGATTCGAATAATTCTCGAATTCCTTCTGTGGCAACTTTTCTTTATGGGTGGCAAGCCACGGCGGATACTTTTCATTCAAATCCTTCATCGGCTCATATAGAATATCCTTGCTCATCAGCTGTCCCATCATCCCTTCCAGTAACTTGGCCATCCCCGCTTCGCTACCTGCGCCATCTCCTCCACCCGCAGCATCGAGTTGTTTCATCATCTCCGCCAAAAATGCATCCGTTTCCGTCTGCGCTTGAGCTGCTTCACTCTCTTGCATCCTCTCCACCGTCCGTGACAGCGTCTCACTAAACGAATCTTTTGAGGGCCCCGCTGTAGCCTCCGACATGGACTTCACTAGCGCCTCAAAATCATTTCGCGTCGACGGATTCGTTTCCATTTCCCTCATCAGCTCTTCCATCCCCTGCTGAAGTTGTCTCGCAAATTCATCTTCCTCGAATTCGGGCTCGGGTTTTGGCTTCGGCTGCTCAGGTTCATCGAAATCGTCGAGAATGTCTACATTAGCGATTCAAGAGAGCATACCGTCTAGATCATCCAAGTCGTCTAACTCGCTCATCCTTGATTTCCGTCCAAGCGAGCGTTTCTTTTCTGATCCCGCTGATTCTGATTACATCCAGCACGCCACAGTGGCGCAGGGATCGCACCTCGCTGTATGATGGACGGGAGAATAACCGTATGTTACGTGTTACGTTCACTGTTCAGAGATATCAAAAAATCAAAAAGATCATTATACCGGAAGGAATGACACAGGGTTAGCTCTCCGGGAGTCACGAGCCAGAGGATAGAGGATATCGATCACAGGACAAGAGATTAAGGGACCGATAAATTACAGCAGGTAAAAATTGAGATCTGAATATTATTCTATCGCAATTTAATGACTAAACTTGTAGTTCCGGGAGTTGTATCGGATAAACTGAGAGAAGCCAAATTTCGACAATGTGCATCCTCTTCCCGAATTTTTGACGCCAGTCCAGGCGAGCGCCGGATCGGGATAGTCGGATCTGAATCAGCATAATCTGACGGAACCAACCTGTTGATAAAAATAGTGCCTGCTTCTAATTGATCTGCGAGCTCCTCTGCCTTGCCGTCTCTATTTGTAGTCCAAATACTCGCTGTGAGACCAAACTCAGAATCATTCATCAACGCGATCGCCTCCTCATCCGATGAAACTTTCATAATCCCAACTACCGGACCAAACGTTTCGTCTCGCATGATACTCATTTCATGGTTGACATTCGTAAGGACTTGCGGGCCAATAAACGTATGGTTGTAAATCTCCGGCATCTCTAACTTTGCTCCCGCCGCCACCGCATCTTCGATTTGCTTACGTATCCGCTCCGCCGCAGCAACACTCACCACCGGTCCCGTCGTCGTCGACGCATCTATATCAGCAAGAACTTCAAAAGTGTACCCATTGGATCGCCAAGCTTGTATCCTTTCAACTCTTCCACCAACTTTCTCAAAAATTGGTCGTATACGCTTTCATGAACGTAAACGCGCTCGATGGCACAGCAACTCTGTCCAGAATTAAACATCGCGCCGTCCGCAATTTCAACGGCACTGTAACTCACATCTGCATCTTCCCGAACATACGCTGGATCCTTGCCCCCAAGCTCTAAACAAACACTTTTGAGACTGCTGGCCGCCGCGTTTTGAACAGCCATTCCGCCAGCGACACTCCCCGTAAAACATACATGTGCGATTTCAGGTCGAGCAACGAGTGCTTCCAACTCGGGCAAAGACCCCAGATGAATCACTTGCAATACGCCAGATGGAAGACCGGCTTTTTCGTACAATTCTTGGAATCGTTCTGCCACTAGTGGCGTCTGTGGAGACGGTTTGATAATGACCGAATTGCCCGCCAAAAGTGCCGGAAGTACCGCATTGATTGTAATAAGACTAGTTAGTTTGGCAAAACAGGACGTACTAAGGATAATTCCATGCTGGATTAGTTTGATAACAAGGTTGTACCTGAAATAGACAGCACAATACCCACCGGAACTTTTTTGATTACCTTTCCTTCCCCGACTACTTCATCACACAACGTCTCCTCTGCAATCGAAACCATGTACCGTCCCCTCATAACAGCCGTATCTATCTCTTTAGGCGTGTATCGAATCGGTCTGCCCATCATCATTGTGATTTCTCGTCCCTGCGTTAGCATCCGCTGATAGTATACCAGTTCATTCTTATTCTCCTCAAGCAAGTCCAGAAACCGATTCGCCACTTGGATTCTCTCGCTCAACGCCGATCGACTCTTCTTAGCGCGCTGCAATATTTCTGTGATCTCTTTTTCCGTATGGCATCTTCGTTCAACGACGACCTTGCCGTCCACAGGCGAAATCGTCCGTATCATGATCGGGAATCCGCTGACGGTCGATAATGGATTGTTTTCGCCGATCATCTTAAGACATGGATACCCGTATATATAAATATTTCATTACTACATCTCGAATATTACATATTAGCTCCAGATTAAATAGCTTAATGAATATCGACTGCGACATGATTCGTCATATATTTCCTGATATCTCCTAAAAAGAGTGCCGTGATGACAGCGACAACCCCGAACGCGATACTAACAAGATAAACCAATCTGAATCCCTGGACGTACGACTCCAACACTGCTCCACCTGCTGCAGCCTGAATAGCAGGTGGAAACGCTTGAAGGGCGGTCGTGTTAGTAGTTGCTGCTGCATAAACAATTGCTGGGATTTGATCTGGTGATGCACCCGCCGCAACGACTGCTTCCGCCACCAAGGTCGGAAGAACCTCCGCCAATTTATTTTGAAAGGTATTAAAATACACAGCGTATCCAATCGCAGCACCAACGAGTCGAACCGACAAAGTGAGGGCAGTAATCGTTGCCAACGCATGATCAGGTGAGATAATCATCAAAATGGTAGCAGCAGGCTGAATAATTCCTCCTGTCCCGAATCCACCGAGGAAACTCAATCCGATTCCTAAACCAGGTCGATCTGGCGTCAGAACAGCCATTGCACCGAATCCAGCAACCATCATCGAAGTCGAGAGGACCATCAGTTCACGATTTGCTCCGCGCAACAAACTCAGACCCCAATTGACGATGATGATCCCGCAAATAATACTGAAGCCGTACGGTAAAAGATCGCGTGCGACATCACGGTATTCTGGACCAAAGAAAATTTGACATTCAAGCGGCCAGAACGCGGCTGTGGAAAAGAAATTGGCTCCCGCCAACGCCGTAATTAACAGAGTCAGAATAGAAACTCGCTATAATCAGAAAGGTACACAATTGATGACCTTATTTTCAAATAATGACGCCTCGAACATTGGATGGGAGGTCTTTCGCTCCCAAAAGCAGAACGCGATGAGAATCAATCCACCAAGGACGATAGGCACGATAACCGCCGCAGAAGCCCATGGACTTATTAGCAATTAAATGGGGTGTGTACTAAGTCGAGCCCGCCCATTGCAGGCCAAGCAAAAACAATGCAAATCCACTCGTGACAAGGAATCCACCGACAAAGTCAATCTTTGCAATGATTTCACGTTTGGTAAGTCCCAGTGTATTTTCTCGAGGAGGCGGATGATAAAAAAAGAACGTGAGAAATATTGCGAGTCCTGAGAAAACGAGGGAAATCCAAGCACCCCATCGCCATGAACTCGAAGCTGAATACAATTGGGCTAAGTTAGTTAGTTTTGATAGGATCGTACCATAAGCAGACGCGCCTGAAAATGGAATGAGAATGAGCGTGAGGGTACCAATATATAGCCCGCGACTTTTGACAGGAGCAAGTTCCGCCATACCCGAATACGCAATCAATTCCGCCAAACCGCCTCCAACACCGATAAGTGTTGTACCGCCAATGGCCACTGGCATTCTGTGTGCAAACCCAACGACGAAAGATCCGACTAGGACAAAAACGGCACCGATCATAGCAACCCATCGACGACCCACAAGGTCGGAAATTGACCCAGCAAAAGGAGCAATCGCTGCCGTTGCCAAAGTATTTGCAATTCCCAACCATGCCTCACTGTTCGCTCCGCCAATGTCAGCCACCGTATACGCTAGATTAGACGGATTTGATAAGAGCATACACAAAGCCCCAGTGATGAAAAATATCGGCGCGGTCGATATCGCCAACAAACACGTCAAGGCCAAGAAGGCCATACATCGCCGAAACGTCAACGGCGGTGCAGACTCCTCTTTTGAGACCGCCTCAACATCTTGAACGACGTTTTCTTTCGATTCCATTGATGAACTGGAGCCGGAACAGTCCTTTTTATGTTTGATCGACAACTGGAGCCGAAGGGGTCCCTTTTGAAAGAACGGTCATTCGGTCCGACGGCTACCGACCACCAATGAACTCGTCGGCCGTTGTGTTGGTAAAACCTTATAAACGAGGGTTGTTCGGGCAATTTAGGAAATGATCATATGAAGTCGATTGATTAATTTGCCATCTGTCGACATCATCGGACCGTCGTCGGTTAAATTACAGCTCCTATGCATGGTCGAAATGAATCAATTTGAGGATTCAATTGCAGTTTGCATTGCTTGTGTCTGCGTTGTCGTCGTTGTGAATTCATGTTCTGATTTCAGCTGCGCGGCCCAGTCGGGACAGGGTCTGATCCCACGTTAAATTGACGTTTGTTCAGTCTTGCCCCACTCCGACTCCATCATGACATCGTTAACAGATCAATCTGCTGCGACACCCGTCGCAAATGACCTTCCTGTATCCTCAGCGATGCAACAGGACTTTGAGAAACTTAAAGGCATCGTCCTTCCATTGGTGTCTTCGCCGACAAACATTGTCTTGTTCATGATTCTCTTGTACGTGGCCTACCTCCGCCTCCGCCCTCGGAAAGTCACTCCACCGTCCGTCATCTCCGATGAACCGATTGTTTTCACTTATTACACGCCAATAGAATTGGCCGAGTTTGATGGAAAAAAGAACAAGAGAATCCTAATGGGAATCCGTGGACGAGTCTATGATGTCACCGCCGGCGCTCACTTTTACGGCCCAGGTGGACCCTATGGCAATTTTGCTGGCCGCGATGCCAGTCGTGGACTGAGCAAGGGAAGTTTCGATGAAGGTATTTTCTTTTATTCTTACCTGATCAGACATGATTACTCCGTTTGACCAACCAATGGATCCGTTGGATAACATGACACCCGAAGAAGCCAAGGCGTTGGAGGATTGGGAGGAGCACTTTAAGGTACATTCTTATTCTTACGTTACCAAGCTAATGAGACCAAATACATTCTTGTCGGAGCGCTGGTAGAACCAGGTCAGAAACCAACAGACAAATAGGTATCTAGTTAATCACACTTTGCTTTCTGTATCAACCCATCTCTTCCTGTACCATCGCATAAAGTACACCAATCCTAGAAGAACAGGGACTTCAATCAATGGACCTACCGTCGCCGCCAGCGCCTGATTACTGTTCGCTCCAAACGTCGCAATCGCCACCGCAATCGCCAATTCAAAATTATTACTTGCCGCTGTGAAACTCTGGACCGACGCAAACCGATATTCAAACTTGAACCGTCGACATGCGAAAAGTGTTGTGATAAATATTAATGCGAAATAAACGATCAGTGGCGCTGCCACTCGAACGACAAGGACGATCTGATTTACAACATTTTTGCCTTGAGATGCAAACAAAATGATAATCGTGAACAACAAGCCGATCAGGGATAACGGTCCAATCCAGGCGACAAACTTTTGATACCTCTGAGGTCCAAGCAGTTTGAGCAGACTGAGCCGGGTGACAACCGCAGCGCCGAGAGGAATGCCCAAGAAAACCGCGACTGACTGTGCTATGACAGAATAACTAATCTGGATATCTTGCAGGTATGATGTTGGTGCCACCACCTCGAGATAGAATATCGCAAATGGGGCGTATAACACCAGTTGTAATAATGAATTAAACGCCACCAGAATAGCACAATAGTCGCCGTCTCCACCAGCGAGATCATTCCAAACAAGAACCTAAAGTTAGCTTCGCTACAACATTCATACCATTGCAATGCAACGAGCTAAGCCAACCAATATCAACCCTTCACGGTAGCTCCTTTGATCTGGCAGGAACGCCCAGGCCAACGCAACCTACTTAGCAATTATCGGTACAGGGAATACCATAACCAACGGCGCGATGATCCAATTCACGATAAAGCTGAATAACAACTGTTTCCAGACATTCCTCTCTCTGAAAATGACATTCAACTCCTCAAATCGAACTTTACAGAGAATCGGATACATCATAACGATAAGTCCAACCGCAATCGGCGCGGACACCCCGATAAACTCAGCCGCCTCTAGTACATCATGGATATCGGGGACAAAATTTCCCAGTATCATCCCCAATGCCATAGCCAGGAATATCCATACTGCAAGAAATCGGTCAAGGAAGGAAAGTTTTTTCAACAGGGGTGCGTCGTCGTTCGGCTGCATTGGTGGAGCGGACCTACGCGAAATCTATTTATTTTCTGCCGAAAAGTTGATTGTCACTTGCGGCTTGCTATTGGTTGAATCAACAACGACTCACTCCAGCGCTCTGATTGGCATTTGCTTCCGGGCAACTCTTTCATCTCACCCCGATAAAGTTCGTGGGCTAGTGATCTCGGGTATTTTCGTGGAGAAGGTCGTGGACGCATCCTTACCCAAACCTCAGGAACATTCCATTTCGGGATACCCAGCCCCTCCTCTGGTTAAAAATAAGCTTTGGGCTAAATGATTTCACGTGATAACCCCACGTATTTACCCAATTGAGTTCGAGAGCCGCGGCGCTAGCGCTTAGCGGCCTTAGCCCCTGATAATCGTCGCATATAATTCCCCCTATGCGTCCCCATCACTTTAGGCAATGTCAGCTTCTGCCTCGGACTCTACAATCTCTTCGGCAGGGTATGAGGTTAGTAACAGTCGTACGGGTTCAAGGGAGCCTGTTAGAGAGATTCTGGGATCACTCGCAGTCGTTACAGTTCCTTTGTCCGTTCTTTCTGCCGCTCTCCTGGCCGTCATTTTCGTTTTCCGCGTGAATTCGGCGCCTCCTTCGTTACTCCAACAACATGTCGCTCCACTTGAGTCTGGCGCAGTGTATGTTCGTCTAGATTCGGCTAGACTTGCCCTCGTTGCTTCATTCTCCAGCACCGTCGCACCGTTTATAGCAGGCTCTGCTATGACTTTGCTTGTGTACCCACTTTCCGCCACAATGGCAAAATTATCCCGGGAACAGCAGCTAGAAAACCTTCCCACTCCTCTTCAACTAAGTATGCTGGTCAGTCTGCGGAATGGAGGCATTCTCTCGATATTCCCCTGGATTCAATACATAAGCTGGAGACGATCTCACAAAACCATACAAAGCTTAAGAATGCTTGTGTTAGCGCTTTTGATCGCCTCTGTGTTAACGTACTTCTTTGTATGGATTTTGACTGAAATAGGCTCCTGATTACATTGGCGGATACCTGGTTCCATTTAGCAACCACTACAGCTGAAATCATGCAACGACAACAGCAAACACCAGAACGTTTTTACGGGCGTCAACTCAATTCATATTGCGTAGCGCCGATGCCCGAATTTAACCCGACTCTTCCCTGCAGTTTGGACGTCGCGCTTGCCACATACTACCTAGTTGGCGGCCCAGAGGCTTACAAGACGCTCGGCAACATCTCGACTACCAATCGGTTGATCACAGTCGAGGACTCTGGTCGAATCTATGTCTTACTAGGCGACGTCCAGAGCACTGAAATTGGACTGGATTTCATGGCCTCGACAATAGCAATGAATACTGAATGCCAAGTCATTAGCAAGAATTGCTCACTTCAGAACTTCGGCGACCAGGTTCTATACAATTGCAGCTCCGCGTTTCAGGGTGACTTCACATACAAATCAGCCAACGCCGTAAATACAGGGGTGGCCTTCAACATCGGACACTTCAATGACACAGCCCTCACCATTCCCTCCGATAATGTCCACTTTTATAACCCCAACCCGAGCTATATAGCCATGGCCGCACGTGTCGATTCGAGCGTCAATACACCATTATATCCAAACGGGTCGTTTGAGTATGCACCCAGCCTATCTGGAGATTGGAACGGCACAGATATCGTTATTGACCCGTCTGCTGCCGTAAACTTTGTACTGGGATGCGTTGCCACCATTTACGACGTTACGTACACCTTCGTCAACGGTTCGTTTAACAACTTCACAAGTATGAATATATCTAACGACACACTCTCTGGCATCATCAACATCCCTCAACATCAAAATTTTACCTTCGCAACAAATTACTATGCAATCGGCGCAATCAGCGCGGTCTTATCCAATACATCTCAAGAAGTGGCGGACAAGATGGCGTTGACTTACAGCCAGACTGCATTGGGCACCGCAGCTGGGGTGTTTGTGGGCAGCAACAATTTAGTCGAAGAGAGTTGGAGCACCTTTCTTGCAGCTAAGATTCCGTTTGCCCCACTTGCCGCCCTTATCGCCGCGAACCTTTCGTTCGTCTGTGCGGGGCTGGTGCTGGCAGTGTTTGCTATCCCAAACAGAAGGCTTGAGACCGTTGCTTCGTTATTCACCGTTCCAGGAGTAGTCGCCCATGGATTTGGAGAGATTCGGGACGGAATAAAGTTAGGGAAGAGAAAACATCTCTTTGAAGAGAGCCGGACGGGTGAAACGCAAGTGATAGGAGTCGTCCAGGCAGAGAATGGCCAGTGGAAGTTCGCATCGTGGCATTGCACACTGGAGAACGAAGGAATATTGGATTCATCTGATGCGCCGGCCTCATCAGATATTCCCATGGTCTAAGAACTGCCAGTGAACAGTGATTAGGGTTCTATTTAAACTAATAGTACATTTGGCTACATCAGATCGATAAACCTGTAAGCATCCTCGCAACACGACTTTCCAGACTGTTATCCTCCCATGTGAATGTAAGGCATCCATAACAAGGCTCATCGCGCAGACATCTAGAAAATCCGTATTCCTCGATCACTAGCTCTCTCAAGTTGCCCACGGCCCTATGGAGTCCTTCAAATGCCTTGTTGACGTTGAATCTGTACTTCCCTACCATCGCTGAATACACTTCACGAGATATGTGACCGGCGTATCACGCGTCAGCTTGCCAAAGGGTTCCAATGACATGTTGGAACCCAACCAAATTGGAATGCCCCTGCGAGGTGAATCCCTTCATCCAATAACTTCTCCCTTCTGTTACTTGCCCCATGGCATGCTGACAAATAGGCAAGTTGCCGACCGTCTAATTTCATCTCCCTGATATCGGCCACCGTAAATAAATCGGTTTCCCAATCACGGAGGAGCAAATGACTGTGAGAAGGGTCGTCAAGGATAAAATTTCCATGGCAGGTGAAATGGACAATGTCCGCTATCTTGAGTGCCCAAACCACATCTGATTTTATAGGGCTATCGAGGATTTGCTTTGAGATCGATTCGGGGAGGAGTGTATGCAACACTTGGACTTCCTCACGAGCGTAGGGAATGGGGTCTTGTCCGCATGTCTCGGGCATGCAGACCAAAAGAGCTTCTGTCGATAACTCGGTCTTCATTGATTGGATGTGAGAGTAATGGCGGGCTTTGAGGGTGACTGTATATGAAGAAACGACCCTGTCCAATGCATTTCGAGAGTCGTTATGATACCCAGCTGCATGAAGCGGTAACAGAGTTAGCCATCCACTTGGTACCCACCATAATGCGGCCAAACATCACCCTCTCCAGGGACTCCTGAGAAGTCAAGGGCTTCCAACACAGGCCCCACAGCAACGTCCCACGGCCATTCCATAACCCTTGTCAACGTGTCATTTGTCCGCGCATATGTGATGATCGTGAGACCATTAAGAGCGGCTACGAAGGTTTTCGTTTTCTTCTCTAGGTCCTCGGCTTTCAGAAAAGGCAAACGCAGCGTTTTAACGCCGTCTGCAGTTATAATGAAAGCATCGCTTCTTTCAGCTACGACGTTGAAAACGATAAGGGCCCACGAAGGGCGAGAATTTTCAATTCATCTTCGGAGGGGCCGTCCAGAAAGTTCTCAAGACCGGGTATTTTCCGAATTTGATCCAGTAAATCCGTGAATTGATCCCCGAGTTTCATACGACGAGATGACGTCAGTTCATAGCTGTCTGTGGCATATCCAAAATCGATCGGTATTTCTGGCCTGGGAAAGTCGAGTTCTTCTCGAACACTGTTGAACGGATCCGCGAGCTCAGGGTCGACTGCCCGTAACGCAGCTATATCTGTTCGAGCATCCATTAATAAACTGGATATGACACCTCGCCCCAACTCGAGGAACCTTATTGCTCCGAAGGCGCAACTCCAAGATCCAGAGTGCACGCCACAGCTTCGCTGGCTAGACCGGAAACATTGATCAATACATGCTGTTGATCATCTCGATAGAGTGATCGAGGACACAGGTACGGCAAAAGCCTCAATGCTGGGATGAGAAAGTCGTGTGCCTCCTCACGATCTTTCGCCGCCTACCGACATTGTTTGATATAAGAATGAGATTTTGTTCATCGTAGTGATCTAATAGATATGATCAAAATATACAACTTTTAGGGCTGATTTAAACATAGGGTAATTGCTATTAAGGGCAGCAAGACAAGAGCTTAAGAATAAGAAGGAAGGTATGTATAAAGTAGAAACAGAAAAAAGAGTATAGATTAAATGATAAAATATAGAATAGAATGAGAAATTCAAGGCAAAGGCAAAAGTAAAGTTACTAGTTAGTATGTGATAAAAGGTCTATATATATTATATAATATAAGAATATATTCGACTTATGACAATCGCTATGAAAGAAGTAATAGAAGTTAGAAATGATGTTCTAAGCCCATTAAAAGGTGAAACTAGATGACCAAAATATAATAAATAACACCTTTGCTTGATTAGTACTGTAACTGAAAGAATGTAATTAAAGATGAAGAAGCATTGAGCCATGAAGTTCTCAAACTTAAAGACTTTTCTAATGAATTCAGAAGGTAGTGTGATCTTTAGCTTTTGTAAATGTGAACTTAGTCTAAAGGTGAAATTATAAAATATTAAAAGGTTAGACAGGGACTTGAGCCTCACTTTAAGCTCAAAGATTTAAGTGTTATAGTCTTTCAAGTCATTTTATAAAGCTTGAAGAATTTGATAAAAGATAAGGTTTTAAATTATAGTAATTTTAGAAGTTAGTTAAGTTAAGGTGATAAAAGGTGAATCTATTTAATAATCTAATGAGATACTTTTTGAGTAGTTGCTGAGATCTTTACTATAATGTAAAAGAATATATTGAAGGCTAGGAATTTAAAAGGTGATTTGGAGCCAATATTTTTATGGATGGATCTGATATTCATATAAGGTGAAAATTTTTTTACTTAAGAGGTCCAAGCATGCTTTACAAGTACTAAGGTAGGTAAAGTTATTAAAATTGTTAAGAGCAATAAAGTAAGAGTTTGAGAATAAAGAAAAAGGCATATACAAAGTAGAAATAAAAAAGAGAACATAGATTGAATAATAGAAATACAAAAAATAGAAATGTAGAAATAGAAAAAAGTTAATAATTAATATGTATTAGAAGGTCAATATATTTTATATAATATAAGAATATCTTTAGTCTATGACAACTCTTAAGATCGTCAAAAGTAATCTATAAAATTATAGTTTAATATTTCACTAAAAAACAATATTTTGATGATTTATTACTTTACTAATTTCTCTTCTCTTTGATAGAAAATATTATCTATAAACCAAATTATTTCTATAGATTCTAATATAAAAGAGAATAATTAAAAAAATAAAAAATTGAAAATTTTCTTATTTAGTATAATTTGAATTTCTAGCTTTAAATCTAGGAATTTCATATAGATTTTAGAGGATTTCACATAGCTAAAGTCATTTTCATATGGCTCTTTCTCACTTTAAATAAAAATTTCATAATTAAAGTTATATATTATAAGGATCTTTCTGACATTATTTAATATCTCTTTATTATATCATGTTAATAAAACATTTTCAAGTTATTTATAAATGGAAGAAATAATTGAATAATTCATGTAATTCTTTTCTTGAGATCAGTGATGCTGACCAAACGATAATCTGTCAAAATATTCCCTCCTAGCGAGACACCAGACCGGATTGCTATCCGTAGGGTAAGGGCTGGATACGAGACAATGTGAGATATACGGATTGTACCTCAACACAAAAATATCTTTGATCGCTGCTAGCTTGGGTCTGAACCCCTGGTCATGCAATAGCTTGTGGCACTGTCAACCCCTGAAAGACAAAGCCGACAGGCCTTATCGGAGATTGAAACAAATTCTGAAACATTATCATTTGTCACGATTGCAAATTCTCGAACACATTGATTGGTGGTCGGTCCCAAATACCCCGCGTTTCAGGCCTACAAACATGACGAATTGCGACAATAGCGGGAAACAGGTAACATCCTATTTGTCATTTAAGATGAAAGCGGATCTTCCATATTTTGGCAGATAACATCTATTTGTCATTTATAACGAACGTGGCTCTTCTATATTTTAGCAGCTTCCGCCCCAATGATCCAACATTCTATTCATGTATACCAAAAACTTCTTTGTTTTCTTTGCTGTCCTGATTCAACTTTCTTGGGCGCTGCCGGCAGCGCTCAGGGCTACGTCTTCGGCTGCTGGCCAGCATCAAAAAGCAGTGTCTGGTCTCCCGTCATCGGCAGCTTGCAGCGATGGGAAAGGATGCAAGAACAACGGCCACAAGCAAAAAAACCACACTGGTCAAGGATCTACCCAAACGAACACCAGCGATATCCTAGGCGCCACATATTTCATCACGAATAAAGCCAACAACAGTATCGTAGTCTCCAGCATCGGCACCGACGGAAAACTTACCTTTGCAAGGGAGGTAAAAACAGGAGGTGCCGGGGGTTCGGCCAGTGGCGACGCCGACGCTCTTTTCTCTCAAGATAGCATTACCCAAGTCGATGGCGTATGCCTCTGAATCAAAAACCTGAACTAACACTTTAGAAACTCTTTGCTGTCAACCCGGGGGATAACACTCTTTCGATGTTCCTGGTGAACATGAACGATCCGACTCAGTTGACGCCAGTCGGCTGTCCCACGAATTCCGGCGGTGAGTTTCCAGTTGCGGTTGCGTTCTCCCCGAAACACAACACTGCCTGCGTCGTGAATTCAGGGGTAAAATCCAATATCGCGTGCTTTGGTGTTTCGTCAAAGGGTCTGAGCGCATTGGATACGACGCGAGATCTCGGAATCAACCAAACCAATCCTCCAACCGGTCCAGCCAACACAGTTTCCGATATCCTCTTCAATCACGATGAATCAAAAGTCTTGGTGTCAGTCAAGGGGACTCCCAACGGAACGGTGGGGTTCATCGCGAGTTTTGATGTCGAATGCTCCAAGAAGTCCTTTGCCTTGTCGAGCACGCCAGTCAAGTCGACACCCGACAAGGGAGTCTTACCATTCGGAATGACTCTTCTGCCGTCTCAATCCTCGGATATCTTGTTCAGTACTGATGCGGCGTTCGGTGCGTCGGTCTCGGAATTTGATGCGAAATCGAGCACGATCACCTCGTCTCAGTCCGTTGCCATCGCCAATCAAAGCGCAACATGCTGGAGTGCATTCTCCCCTCGAACCGGCTCCTTCTACGTCACCGATGTGGGGGTCGCACATGTGACAGAGTTCTCGGTGAATCCTAACGGGCCGTCGTTGAAATTGATCGCAACGCATCCACTTGAAGCCATCGGTGGCCGAATCGACGATGCTGTCGCGAGCACAGGAAATGGGGACTTTTTGTACGTGCTGGCAGCCAAGGAAGGTGCCGTGGATGTCCTACAATTGGACAGCCCGGGAAAAGCAACACAAATTCAGACATTCAATGCAAAGACGGCAGTGCCGGATTTGCCGATTAGCGTGCAGGGTATGGCTGTTTTTGTAATGTAGAAATAGGTACGACTTGAGGCTCATGTAGCCATATACCTTGGTTATTACCCAATCGGTTGTCTGCATTTAGACCATGCTGAAGTGTCAATTAGACGATCGGAGGTTACGGGCTAATCCAAAACCGAGGCCCGAGACCGACCAGAAAACATATCAAGAAAAGCGCCACAGACACAATCAGTACTATAAACTTTGCGTTCTCACCACATACACCGTCTTAGGGTTGTCAAGCATTTAAATACCGTATGGTATTAAATAGTTTGTTTCATACAAATACCGGTATTAAATTAATTCATACTGCGGTTATAGCCTAAGCTTGAACAAGTCTTGATCGGTGAGAACGTTCGATTCTGATCTGGGCCGCCAGCTAAATAGGGCTAAACCTGTAAACTACTACATTATCCCTTCCTTTAAACATGAATATGCCTGAAAACATGACAAAAACACTATGTAGTCAGGGGGTGAACGAGGGCTTAGCAAGGTAGGATAATCAATTAACATAGTTATGGATCTCATAATTCTATAATGCACTATCAATTCAATCCTCTATTAATGAGTATTCATCCTTTAAGTCTAATACCTCCATGTCTAAGTATAAAATTGAAGGATTGATCGATGGATCAAATGGTAAGGGTTTGCTCTTCTGAAGGCAGCCACAGGGCTTCTTTAATGCTTTGGCTTTTTTTTCTGCTTTCCTCTTTGATTGCATAAGTTGAGTATAAATTCTTACTTTCGTAACGCAATACTGACCTTGAAGAAGACCTCTCTTTCTCACTTTTTGATTTTGTCGGACATGTAAAACTGCATGAAGTGAATCGTTTTCCTCCTCTCAAAGATTATTATAAGTAAAAAACTTTTCTATTGATCGTACCAACCGATAAATGTGATTACGTTCTATTGTTGAAACTGAAGAATTTATAATAATACAGTCCTTTAACTCTATATTGACAGTATGAAAAATGTCGATATCAACTGGAGAACTTGTGAAAAGTGGATGTTCAAGGGAAGATATAGTAGACTCAAGGGTCTCATGTCTTTCAAGATATAATGTTTATGGCTTTGATATAAAATGAATTCGACTGAGAACTTTATTGGGACAGAAAGAAAATAGACCCATACCACTGTAAGCTGAAAGAATATTTATTTTACTGAAAGCCTTTTCCCTTGTTCTTACATATGTACCTAACCATTCTGCCTTTTAAAGTCAAGCAATTTCGATCTGAATTACTCTGTAGAGTTTGTTCATCATGTGTCGTTTTAAAGGGCTGAAAATTGAAATGTTAAGTGACTGAATAAAGTGTAATATATATAAAGGTAAAATCAATAGAATAATGTTATGAAACATATAATGGATAATGAACTCTAGTGTGACATGGCTATCATATCTATCACACAATGATAGATGCATCTTTTTATCTGCTTTTTCCTAAGTATGAGGTTCAAAATAATGATGTAGCTACTTTAAACCATATAAACTGCTTGTGCAACCTTTTAAATTTATAGAAAACTGCCAGTCGTCTGCAATATGAACAGGGATCCATTGGTTCAAAAGAGATTTGCTTTTGAAAATAATAAGTGGAGGAATTGCTGTTTTGTTAAGAAAAATATATTCAACTGCCGTTACTCATTTCTATCGATCAGGCTGAGCTTGATATCACTGTCGTACTTCTTTATTGATAATAATATGAGATGCTTCAATTTTCTTAATCGAAAAGCCACTTTTGTCCATGTTATAAATGTTTTCCAATTCAATATTATAAAACTTGATGGTTGTTTGAAATGCATCAAACCAGGCTTATAAAACTTCTTTCGATACGTCTTTTATCTTATTCATTTTAATCACATGACTAATTGTTGTATTGATTTCAGGATAACAGTTTCAAAAGTATTTATACCATTTCATTCCAAGGGGTAGATAATATACAAGTTCAATTCCACCGTTATTAATTTATATAACTTGATGTTTCTTTAATGCCTCGGTCATAGCTCGAAATGTACTATGATGAGGAAGGTATCTAGTGATTGTAAGTTATGTAATCCATCAAACCAACTCAGATTCTTCAGTAGAAGTAAACGCTTGATTATCTTCATGGTTTTAGAGGTGTGTCTTTCTTTCTTTCATACGATGTTGAACGGTAAATGCCTTCATATTAAGTTTATTTACTATATCGTAAGATGATTTATAAATGCCCAATTGAATTCTATTGACTGCTTGCTAAATACGTTAATTATAAATAGCATCCTCATCGGCTTTTTTCTTAGACTTTATCATAGTAGCTAGTTGAGATGGGTTCCTTTATTAAATGTATTTAATTATATTGCCTTATTAAGTCTTTTACCTCAGTTCACTC
>Ga0335078_10001505_pt1 | contig 35152 bp, 30 predicted proteins | sample Lox_Sample_32_FD_206711 | JGI IMG/M metagenome (GOLD analysis project Ga0335078, IMG submission 206711) | Soil microbial communities from Loxahatchee National Wildlife Refuge, Florida, United States - Lox_Sample_3.2 | ecosystem: Environmental > Terrestrial > Soil > Wetlands | place: USA...
TGGTCCGACACCGACGACAGGTACTCCGGCGCCCGGGTCATCTTCGTCGACACCGAGCAGTCCAACTGGACCTTCGACCCGGTCCGCGGCCAGTACTACTGGCACCGGTTCTTCTCCCACCAGCCCGACCTGAACTTCGAGAACCCGCGGGTGCAAGACGCCATGCTCGAGGTGCTGCGGTTCTGGATGGACCTGGGCATCGACGGGTTCCGGCTCGACGCCGTGCCGTACTTGTACGAGCGGGAGGGCACGAACTGCGAGAACCTGAAGGAGACGCACGAGTACCTGAAGCGGATCCGGGCCGAGATCGACAAGCTCTACCCGGACAAGGTCCTGCTGGCCGAGGCGAACCAGTGGCCGGCCGACGTGATCGAGTACTTCGGCGACCCCGAGGTGGGCGGCGACGAGTGCCACATGGCGTTCCACTTCCCGCTGATGCCGCGGATCTACATGGCGGTGCGGCGGGAGCAGCGCTACCCGATCTCGGAGATCCTGGCCCAGACCCCGGCCATCCCGGCCGGCTGCCAGTGGGGCATCTTCCTGCGCAACCACGACGAGCTGACGCTGGAGATGGTCACCGACGACGAGCGCGACTACATGTACGCCGAGTACGCCAAGGATCCCCGGATGAAGGCCAACATCGGGATCAGGCGCCGGCTGGCGCCGCTGCTGGAGAACGACAGGAACCAGCTCGAGCTGTTCACCGCCCTGCTGCTGTCGCTGCCCGGATCTCCGGTGCTGTACTACGGCGACGAGATCGGCATGGGCGACAACATCTGGCTCGGCGACCGGGACGGGGTGCGGACGCCGATGCAGTGGACGCCGGACCGCAACGGCGGCTTCTCCCAGGTCGACCCGCAGCGGCTCTACCTGCCGCCGATCATGGACCCGCTGTACGGCTACCAGGCGCTCAACGTCGAATCCCAGCAGCGCAACGCGGGCTCGCTGCTGCAGTGGACCCGGCGGATGATCGAGATCCGCAAGCGGCACCCGGTCTTCGGCACCGGCATCTACGAGGAGCTGACGTCCTCCAATCCGAGCGTGCTGGCCTTCGTCCGGCTGCCTGATGCATCGGCCGACGGCGACTCGGACGGCTCGGACCGCATCTTGTGCGTGAACAACCTGTCCAGGTTCCCGCAGCCGGTCGAGCTGGACCTGCGCCGGTTCACCGGCGTCACCCCGGTCGAGTGCATGGGCGGCGTGGTCTTCCCGCGGATCGGCGAGCTTACCTACCTGCTGACGCTGCCCGGGCACGGGTTCTACTGGTTCCAGCTGCCCGCGGCCAGGGACGAGAACGGCGCCGTGATCTCCGCCCGGGGCGGCGGGGCTCCTGTGGCCGGCTCGGCCGAGGGCAGCCACACGCCGACCATGGGAGATCACCTGCCCGGGCCGCCAGATAGCCACCAGCCATGACGCGGTGAGCTCGGCGGCCGGTCGTGCTGACCGACCGGCGGCCGTTGTCCGGAAATATCTCAATATGCCGCCCGGAAATCGGCCTGCGTGTGTTTGCCGGGATCAGCCACGGGGATGTGGTAAGCGCTCATGACTTTCGAAGACACACTGGCAACATGGCTGGTCAAGCAGCGATGGTTCGCGGGTAAGGGCCGGACCGTCCATGATCTCGCGGTCGTGGCCGACACCGAGATCATCCCCGGCGACCCCGGCCTGCGGCACCTCATGGTCACGGTCTCGCACGGCGCGACCTCGGACTGCTACCAGCTGTTCATCGGCTACCGCGCCCGGCTGCCGGCCCGGCTGCGGCACGCCAGGATCGGCACGCACCACGGGCTGCAGATCTACGACGGGCTGCACGACTCGGCGCTGACCCGGGCGCTGCTCGACGCGATCGTCGACGACCGGAGCGTCGGCATGCTGCGGTTCTGCCGGGTGCCCGGGGCCGAGGTCCAGGCCGGCCTGGACAGCCTGGTGCTCACCGGCGAGCAGAGCAACACCAGCCTGGTGTTCGGCGAGTCTGCCATCTTCAAGGTGTTCCGCCGGGTCACCCCCGGACCGAACCCGGACCTCGAGGTGGCCTCGGCGCTGGCCCAGCTCGGCTCGTCGCACATCGCGGAGCCGTTCGGCTGGGTGGAGACGAGGATCGACGGCGCGACCACGGTGCTGGCCATCTTGTCCCGGTACCTGCGGGCCGCCTCGGACGGCTGGTCGCTGGCCGCGACCAGCGTGCGCGACCTGTACGCCACCGAGGAGGGCACCCGCGCGGCCGAGGCCGGCGGGGACTTCGCGGGCGAGGCCGAGCGATTGGGCGCGGCCACCGCGCAGGTGCACCGGGACCTGGCGGACGCGTTCGGCCGGTCCGACCTCGAGCCGGAGGCCCTCCGCGAGCTGGCCGAGCAGATGTACCGGCGGCTCGACATGGCGGTTGCCACCGTGCCCGAGCTGGGCCGGTATGCGGACAAGGTCGGCGACGCCTACTCGGACCTGGCCAAGCTGATCGAGCCGGTGCCGGCCCAGCGGGTGCACGGCGATTACCACCTGGGCCAGGTCATGCGGACCCAGACCGGCTGGATCGTGCTCGACTTCGAGGGCGAGCCGGCCAGCCCGCTGGCCCAGCGGCGCGCCCGGTCCTCCCCGCTGCGGGACGTGGCCGGGATGCTCCGCTCGTTCGACTACGCGGCCCGGCACCAGCTCGTCACCCACCCGGACGCGTCCGGCCTCGCACTCAGGGCGGCCGACTGGGTCCGGCGCAACGGCGACGCGTTCTGCGCCGGGTACGCCGCGGCCGGCGGTCTCGACCCGGCCGAAAACTCGGTCCTGCTTCGTGCGATGCTGCTCGACAAGGCCGTGTACGAGGTCCTCTACGAGGCCAGGAACCGGCCGACCTGGATCCCCATTCCGCTAGAGTCCATTGCCGAGCTGTAGTCCTCTACAGAGATCGAGTGGCCTGTTATGACACAACCTGACCCCAGCCTGGCTGGCTCCAACGCGGCCGGCTCCAACGCGGCCGGCCCCGATGTGCCCGGCCCCGATGTGCCCGGCCCCAGCCTGGGCGAGATCGAACGGATCGTCGCGGGCCAGCACCACGACCCGCACTCGGTCCTCGGCGCGCACCCCGGTCCGGGCGGGGTGATCATCCGCGCGTTGCGCCCGCTGGCGGCATCGGTGGCCGCCGTGCTCGACGACGGCCGCAGGCTGCCCATGGAGCACGTGCACCAGGGCGTCTTCGCCGTCACCGTGCCGGACGAGAAGGTGCCCGGCTACCGGATCGCCGCCGTGTACCGCTCCGGCTCCGGCTCGGTCGAGGAGGTGCGCGACGACCCCTACCGGTACCTGCCCACGCTGGGTGAATTCGACCTGTACCTGATCGGCGAGGGACGGCACGAGGAGCTGTGGCGGGTGCTCGGCGCGCACCCGCGCGAGGTGGGCCAGGCGTCCGGCGCGTCGTTCGCCGTCTGGGCGCCGAACGCGCACGGGGTCCGCGTCACCGGCGACTTCAACGGCTGGGACGGCCGCGCGTACCCGATGCGCTCGCTCGGCGGGTCCGGGGTGTGGGAGCTGTTCGTGCCGGGGGTCACCGAGGGCACCCGGTACAAGTACGCGATCTGCGGCCCGGACGGGGTGTGGCGGCAGAAGGCCGACCCGATGGCCGCTGCGGCGGAGATGCCGCCCGCCACCGCGTCGGTGGTGTACGCATCGCGGCACACCTGGGGCGACTCCGCGTGGATCGAAGCGCGGGCCGAGCGCGAGCCGGCGCGCGAGCCGATGAGCATCTACGAGGTGCACCTGGGCTCGTGGCGGCCGGGCCTGTCCTACCGGGAGCTGGCGGTACAGCTGGCCGAGTACGTCAGCGACATGGGCTTCACCCACGTCGAGTTCCTGCCCGTGGCCGAGCACCCGTTCGGCGGCTCGTGGGGCTACCAGGTCACCTCGTACTACGCGCCGACGGCACGGTTCGGCAGCCCGGACGACTTCCGCTACCTGGTCGACGCGCTGCACCAGGCGGGCATCGGCGTGATCCTGGACTGGGTGCCCGGGCACTTCCCGCGGGACGAGTGGGCGCTGGCCCGGTTCGACGGCACCCCGCTGTACGAGCACGCCGACCCGCGCCGCGGCGAGCAGCCGGACTGGGGCACGCTCGTCTTCAACTTCGGCCGGACCGAGGTGCGCAACTTCCTGGTCGCCAACGCGGTCTACTGGCTGGATGAGTTCCATGTGGACGGGCTGCGGGTGGACGCCGTGGCCTCCATGCTGTACCTGGACTACTCGCGCCAGGACGGCGAGTGGGTGCCCAACCAGTACGGCGGCCGGGAGAACCTGGACGCCATCTCGTTCCTGCAGGAGGTCAACGCCACCTGCTACAAGCGGAATCCCGGCATCACCATGATCGCCGAGGAGTCGACCGCCTGGCCGGGGGTGTCGCGGCCGGTGCACCTGGGCGGGCTCGGGTTCGGCTTCAAGTGGAACATGGGCTGGATGCACGACACCCTGTCCTATCTGAGCCAGGATCCCATCTACCGGCAGTACCACCACAACGAGATCACGTTCTCCATGATCTACGCGTTCTCGGAGAACTTCATCCTGCCGCTGTCGCACGACGAGGTGGTGCACGGGAAGGGCTCGCTGCTGGGCAAGATGCCCGGCGACGAGTGGCGGCGGTTCGCCGGGCTGCGCTCGCTGCTGGCGTACATGTGGGCGCACCCGGGCAAGCAACTTCTCTTCATGGGCTCGGAATGGGGACAGGGGAACGAGTGGTCGGCGGACAGCGGGCTCGACTGGTGGGTGCTGGACTTCGACGTCCACCAGGGTGTGCAGCGGCTCTCCCGCGACCTGAACGCGGTCTACCGGCGGACCCCCGCGCTGTGGCAGCTGGACAACTCGCCCGAGGGGTTCAGCTGGATCGACGCCAACGACGCCCAGGGCAACACGCTGTCCTTCCTGCGCATGTCCGCCCCGGCCGGCCACGCCGCTCGCGGCACCGTTCGCGGCACCGCCGGTGAGTACGCGCGCGGCGCCGCGCGGGACATCGCCCGCGATGTTGCCTCCGGGTCCGCCGCCTCCGCCGGACCTGCCGGGTCGGTCGATTCCGGTGAGGACGAGCGGGACATGGTGGCCTGCATCGCCAACTTCTCCGCGCTGCCGCACCTGAAGTACCGGATCGGCCTGCCCCGGGCCGGGCGCTGGCGGGAACTGCTCAACACCGACGCGGCCATCTACGGCGGCAGCGGCGTCGGCAACATGGGCGGTATCGAGGCGGTGCCCGAGCCCTACCACGGGCGCCCCGCCTCGGCCGTCATCACCGTGCCCCCGATGGGCGTGCTCTGGCTCGCCCCGGAGGAGTGACAGTAGCGCTGGACGGGACGGCCGAGGTCCGAGTGAGGACTAGCCTCGGGCCAACGCCCTGCCGCCGGCCACGCCGCCCTCGCCAACCGCCGATCCCAGGCACCCAGCATCCGCGTGACGGGGTGCCCCCCGCCCCCCATCTCTTGCGCTAGGCCACCCGGCCCCTCGCACCACGTTGTTCCATGATCGCGGGCAGTACTGGGGTCTATGTGCCCAGAACTGCCCGCGATCATGGTCCGCGCCCGGAGGCCTCACCCCTGGCGGGGCGGGATGCGGCGGGGCGGGCTGGGGCGGGGCGGGATGCGGCGGGGCGGGATGCGGCGGGGCGGGATGCGGCGGGGCGGGCGCGTGACCGCAGCCGGCGGGAACCCGCACCGCTCCCGGGGCATCGCTCCGCCCGCGGTGAACGGCCCTGACCAGCAGCAACCCTAAAGAACGCCCTACAGGGCTTCCTTGAGTTCCTGGCATTGCTCGGGCGGATCGGCTGGGACATCACGGTCACCGCCACGTCCGGGCCGTTCTACCGGGGCGCGGGACGGCGGGCCTAGCTGGCGGCCCAGATCCCGCCGTCGACGGGGATGACGGCGCCGGTGATGTAGGCCGAGCCGCGGCCGCTGAGGAAGACCGCGACGCCGGCCATGTCGTCGGCGCGGCCGATACGGCCGAGCGGCGAGCCGGCCGCGATCTCGTCGCCGCGGGCGGCCAGGGTGGCGGCCATCATCTTCGACTCGAACGGACCGGGGGCAACCGCGTTGACGGTGATGTGCCGCGGCCCGAGCTCGCGGGCCAGCACCCGGGTGAGCTGATGCAGGCCGGCCTTGCTGGCCGAGTACGAGTAGGTCGGGTACTCGTACGGCACCCGCAGCCCGTCGATGCTGCCGACGTTGATCACCCGGGCCGGGTCGTCGGCGGTGCCGTCCGCCTCGAGCAGCGGCAGGAACGCGCGGGTCAGGTAGAACGGCGTCTTGAGGTTGAGGTCGACGACCTTGTCCCAGCCGTGCGCGGGGAACTCCTCCAGGGGGGCGCCCCAGTTCGTGCCGGCGTTGTTGACCAGGACGTGGATGCCCTCTTCGAAACGGCCGACCTCGGTGGCCAGCCGCTGGCACTCCTCCTCGCGGGACAGGTCGGCGGGTACCGAGATCACCGTGCCGTACTGGGAGAGCTCGGCGGCCGCGGCCTCGCCCGCCTCGGGCTTGCGCGAGCTGATGTAGACCGACGCGCCGGCCTGGAGCAGGCCGCGCGCCATCATCATGCCGATCCCGCGGGTTCCGCCGGTGACGACGGCAACCTTGCCGCTGAGGTCGAACAGGTACACGAGTTCCTCCCAGTCACGGATGCCCCTCGGGGCATTGTAGGCCTCGTCCGGTTATGTCCGGCGGCCGATGTACCCGCGGGCGACGGTCCGGGCCAGGATGCCGAGCGTGGCGCGCAGCGCCGCCTCGGAGACGACCGGGAAGATACCGGCCTCGCGCCAGTGCGGGTGGATCGAGGACCAGTCGTAATACGAGGTCACGAGCGTGCCCGCGTCGTCGGCGGGCTCGAGCCGGTACCCGTACACGTGTCCGACCTGGGGCCGGATCCGGCCCCTGACCGTCCAGGCGATCTCCCGGTCCGGAACCAGCGTGGTGATGGTGACGGTCACGTCGTAGCGGCCCAGCGGGTAGTCGTTCAGCGCCTCCCGGTCCATGTGGACCACGAAGGTGTCGCCGGCCGCGGTCACCGGCTCGCCGGTCGCGTCCATCAGCATGCCGGTGCTGTCGATGGCCACGTGTCCCTGCGGGTCGCAGAGCACGGCGAAGACCGCGTCGGGGGCGGCCTCGATCGTCCGCGCTACCTCGAGTCGCTCGCTCGTCATCGTCCGGGGATTCCCTTCCGCTTGGCGCCGGGGCCGCGGCGCAGCCGGTTCCGCCAGCAGGCGGTATGCCAGTGCCTGCGCTCGTCCAGGGCCATGCCGCCGGGCATCCGGGCGCCGTCGGCGGGCCAGGCCACGACGTGCGGCGTGCCCGGCGCGATCTCCTGGTCGCAGCCGGGGCAGCGGTAGGCCTTGGCGGTCGCCGCGCCGGGCACCCGGCGGACCACCCAGTCGCCGTCCGGCCACGACTCGACGCGCTCGGGCCCGGGCACGGGGTCCGGCGGGCCGGAGCGGTCGCGGCGGATCCGGCGCGGGCTCACGCCTGCCCAGCTTAGGTGAGCCGGAGCCAGTAGAGTTACCGGTCGTGCGGCTTGTCATCGCGCGGTGCAGCGTCGACTATGTCGGCCGGCTCACCGCCCACCTCCCCGAGGCCCTGCGCCTGCTCATCGTCAAGGCGGACGGCTCGGTGCTCGTGCACTCCGACGGCGGCTCGTACAAGCCGCTGAACTGGATGTCGCCCCCGTGCCGGCTCACCGAGGCGCCGGGCCAGTGGACGGTGACCGGCAAGTCGGGCGAGACGCTGATCATTACCCTCACCGAGGTGGTGAGCGACACCTCGGTCGACCTCGGCATCGACCCGGGGCTGGTCAAGGACGGGGTGGAGGCGCACCTGCAGGAGCTGCTCGCGGTGCAGCTCGGGCTGCTCGGCGACGGCTGGCGGCTGGTCCGGCGCGAGTACCCGACGCCGATCGGGCCGGTCGACCTGATGTGCCGGGACGGCGCGGGCGTCAGCGTGGCGGTGGAAATCAAGCGCCGCGGCGAGATTGACGGCGTGGAGCAACTGAGCAGATACCTGGAGCTACTGAACCGGGACCCGCTGCTGGCCCCGGTGCAGGGCGTGTTCGCCGCCCAGGAGATCAGGCCGCAGGCGCGCACGCTGGCCGGCGACCGGGGTATCCGCTGCGTCACCCTGGACTACGACACCATGCGCGGCATCGAGCGCGAGGGCACCCTGTTCTAGCGCCGGGCGGGCTTCATCACGCCGGCGGCCGCGGCGACCACGAGGGCCAGGGCGGCCGGGACCAGGAGCGCGTCCTGCAGGCCCACGCCTGAGGCGATCGCGCCGATCGCGACCGGGCCGCTGAGCAGGCCCGTGTACGAGACCGCCGCGATCCGGCCGATGTTGCGCCCGGCCTGCTCGGGGTCCAGCCGCGCCGCGGCCGTGACGATCTGCGGGAAGACGCCGGCCAGGCCCAGCCCGAGCAGGGCGAAGCCGGCGATGGCCGCGGCTGGCGTCCCGATCAGCAGGCCGCCCGCCAGGCCCAATCCGGCGACCAGGCCGCTCCCCCGGACCAGCCGCACCGGGCCGAACCGCGCGGCCAGGCGGTCGCCCGCCACCCGGCCCGCCGCCATCGTGACCGAGAAGGCGCCCAGCGCCACGGCGGCGGCGCCCGCCGAGGTACCCAGGTCGACGTGCAGGTAGACGGCGCTCCAGTCGCCGGCCGAGCCCTCCCCTACCTGCCCGCACAGCGCGAGCAGGCCGAGGACCCAGATCACCCGCTGGATGCTATGGGTGGACGGGGCCGGGCCGCCGGGATGCTCCTCGCGGGGCGTGACGGCCGGGATGAACACGTGCGGCCCGGCCAGCAGGCCGCCGACGGTCAGCGCGGCGGCGGTGACGGCGAACGTGGCCAGCGCGCTGGCGCCCAGCCAGGCCGAGACGCCGCCGATGGCCGCGCCGCACAGGCCGGCGATGCTGTAGCCGGCGTGCAGCGAGGACATGATGGGCCGGCCGTAACCCAGCTCGAGCCGGGCGCCGCAGGCGTTCATCGACACGTCGAGCAGCCCGGCCAGCGCGCCGAAGACGGCCAGCGTCACCATGAGCCAGGCCAGGTTCGCGGCCAGCCCGGGGAGGACGAGCGCGGCCGGGAACAGCACGCCGGCCACCCGCAGCACCCGGATCGCGCCGAACCGGTCCGCGATCCGCCCGCTCAGCGCCAGCGTCAGCACGCTGCCCGCGGGCACGGCGAACAGCGCCAGGCCGAGGCGGCCGTCGCTCAGGTGGAGCGACTGCTTGATGGCCGGCAGCCGGGCGCCCCAGGCCGCGAAGCCCACGCCGAGGATGAAGAAGTAGGCGAGGATCGCGACCCTGGAGTGACGGAACTCCGGAGACGTCACGCGCCGGTACCGACGAGGTGGGCGTTGATCGCGCGGGCGCGTTCGGCCAGCTCGGGCACTTCGGTGACGGCGACGGCCGCGGCCCGGAGCTGTTCGGCCCCCTTCCCGTCGGTGAACAGCCGCGGCTCGCGCCAGGCGAAGACGACCCGCGGGATGCCCGCCGCGACGATGTGCCCGACGCAGGTGACCGGGCGCGACGCGCGGGCGCCGCAGGGAACCAGCGAGCTGTACAGGGTGGCGTGCCGCAGCCGCGGATCGGGCCCCAGCTTCCCCTGTGCCAGCTTACGGAGGGCCACCTCCTCGGCGTGGTCGTGATCCTCCTGCTCGCGGGAGAACCCGGTGGCCAGGACCTCGCCGTCCTCGCCGACGACGACCGCCCCGACGGAGAACGCCGAGTCCGACGGCGGGCACAGCCGGGACAGCTCCACCGCCCAGCGCAGGAACCGGTGATCCTGCCCGCCGGGGCCGAGCAGGTAGCGCAGCAGCGCGACCTCGCCGACGCGGTAAGTCTCCGCGAGGGTCATGTGGCTAGTGGGGGAATTGTGACTCGCGATGCTGGTGGGATCAGGGGTGGGCGCGGGAGCGGAGGCTGGGTACGGGGGGTTGAGGCGGGGAGCGGAGGCGGGGTACGGGAGGTTGAGGCGGGGAGCGGAGGCGGGGTAGGGGAGGTTGAGGCGGGGAGTAGAGGCAGGGTAGGGGAGGTTGAGGCGCGGGGCGGCGGGGTCGGCTACGAAGAATGGCGCCACGGCCAGGTTGAGCTCGTCGGCCCGGCCGGCGGCGAGGAAATTACCCAGGACCCGCGCGCCGCCTTCGACGAGAAGACGCGCCACGCCCCGTTCGGCCAGATCATCGAGCATGAAACGGACGGACACCGGGTCACCTGCGTCGATGAGCACGGCGTTGTCCTTGATCTTCCCGGCCCGCCGGAGCGCGGGGGTGGCGCAGTAGACCAGGCGGAGCGCGCCGGGGGCGAAGAAGCGGGCGCCGGGATCCAGGTCGCCGGTGGCGGTGAGGGTGACCCGGGCCGGGTGCGCGGGCAGACCGCGGGCGACCCGGCGGGCGCTGCGCCGCGGGTCCCTGATGAGCAGGCGCGGGTTGTCGGCGCGGACCGTCTGCGCCCCGACCAGGATGGCGTCGCAGCCCGCGCGCACCTCGTCCACCCGGTCCAGGTCGGCGGGGCCGGACAGGATCAGCCGCTCCGGGCTGGCGTCGTCCAGGTAGCCGTCGGCCGAGGTGGCGCAGGACAGCAGGACGTAGGGGCGAGGCGGCACGGACCCAGCGTAGCTTCGGGCGGGCGGGCGATGCTTTACTGGTCAGACGATGCTCGAGACAGTGAACCCGGCGACCGGGGAAGTGCTGGCCACCTTCCCCGTACACGGGCGCCGCGAGGTAGATGCCGCCGTGGCTCAGGCCCGCGAGGCCGCGGCGTGGTGGGCCGGGCTCGGCTGGGCCGGGCGGCGGATCAGGCTGCTCGCCTGGAAGTCGCACCTGACCAGGTACATGAACCGGCTGGCCCAGCTGGTGCACGAGGAGACCGGCAAGCCCCTCGACGACGCCAAGCTGGAGATCATCCTGGCCATCGTGCACATCGACTGGGCCGCCCGGCACGCTCGCCGGGTGCTGCGCCCGCGCCGGGTGCGCAGCGGGCTCGCGGCCATCAACCAGGCCTCCACGGTGGAGTACCAGCCGCTCGGCGTGGTCGGCGTGATCGGGCCGTGGAACTACCCGGTGTTCACGCCGATCGGCTCGATCGCGTACGCGCTGGCGGCCGGGAACGCGGTCGTATTCAAGCCGTCCGAGCTGACCCCGGCGACCGGTGAATGGCTGGTCCAGGCGTTCAGCGAGGCGCTGGGCATCTTCGGTGAGGTCCAGCCGGTGCTGCAGCTGGTCACCGGGCCCGGCTCGGCCGGCGAGGCGCTGGCCCGCAGCGGCGTGGCCAAGCTCGCGTTCACCGGTTCGGCGGCCACGGCGCGCAAGGTGATGGCCGCCGCGGCGGACACCCTGACCCCGGTGCTGGCCGAGTGCGGCGGCAAGGACGCCCTGCTGGTGAGCGCCGACGCCGACCTGGAAGCGGCCGCCGACGCCGCCGCGTGGGGCGCCATGTCCAACGCCGGGCAGACCTGCATCGGAATCGAGCGGGTCTACGTGGCCGACAGCGTGTACCACTCCTTCCTGGAGCGGCTGTCGGAAAAGGTGTCGTCGCTGCGCCCGGGATTCGACAGCGAGGCGTCGTACGGGCCGATGACGCTGCCGTCGCAGCCGGAGACCGTGGCCAAGCACGTGGCGGACGCGCTGGCTCTGGGCGGGCGGCCGGCGGTCGGCGGCGCGGACGCCGTGGCCCCGCCGTACGTGCGGCCGGTCGTGCTGACCGACGTGCCCGAGGGGTCGTCGGCGGTTACCGAGGAGACCTTCGGCCCGACCGTGACGGTGACGCCGGTGGCCGGGCTGGGGGAAGCCGTCTCGCTCGCCAACGGGGGGCGGTACGGGCTCGGGTCGGCGGTGTTCGCCCGGGACCGTTCGGCCGCCATGACGGCGGCCCGCTCGTTGCGGTCCGGGATGACCTCGATCAACTCCGTGCTCGGGTTCGCGATCGTGCCGGCGCTGCCGTTCGGCGGGATGGGCGAATCCGGGTTCGGCCGGATCCACGGCGCGGACGGGCTGCGCGAGTTCACCCGGCCCAAGGCCATCACGCGGCAGCGGATGCGGCCGCTGATCGCGCTGACTTCTTTTGAGCGGACGGACCGGGACATGCGGCGGATCGTCACGCTGGTGACGCTGCTGCACGGACGGCTGTACCGGCCGCGGGGCGGCGGGCGCCGGGCGCGTTAAGGTTCTAGCGTCTGGATGCCGGTAGGGTCTGTGTGGCCGGTGTGGCCGGTGTGGCCCGGGGCCTGGCTGGCGAGGACCATGGCGTCGACGGGGTCGGCGGGGTCCACCGCGGCCAGCGGGGCCCGCCCGGCGATGAGGTCGGCGGCCCGCTCGGCGATCGCGATAGTGGGCGCGTTGGTGTTCCCGCGCGGCACGACCGGCATCACCGACGCGTCGACCACCCGCAGCCCGGTCACGCCGCGGACCCTGAGCTCGAGGTCGACCACGCTGTTCCAGCGAGACTCGCCGCCCATCGTGCACGTGCCGACCGGGTGGTACAGGGTCACCACGCTGCTGCGGACGTAGTCCAGGAGCTCGGCGTCGGAGCGGACGTGCGCGCCGGGGGCCAGCTCGCTGGAGCAGATCGCGGCCATCGGCCGGGCCGTCACGAACTCCCGGGCCAGCTTCAGCCCGGCGGTCAGCGCCCGGCCGTCCCGCTCGTCGGACAGGTAGCCGGGGTCGATGGCCGGGCGGTGCCTCGGGTCGGCGCTGCGCAGCCTGATCCGGCCCCGGCTGGCCACGTCCACGAGACCGACCAGCACCGTCATCGCGCGCCGGGCCGGGTCGGCCAGGCCCTGGTTCTGGTACGGCGCGGGCAGCACGTGCAGCTGCAGGTCGGGCGCTGGCAGCCCGGGCTCGGAGTGGGCGAAGCCGCCGGACTCCGCCACGTTGCTGGTCAGCGGGCCGCGGTGGGTGAGCTGCCAGCGCAGCAGGCTCGTGTTACTGGCCTTCTCCCAGAGGCCGCGGATCTTGGGCGTGGACCAGATGACGGGCAGCACCGGGTGGTCGCTGAGGTTGCCGCCGACCCCGCGGAGATCGGCGTGGACGTCGATCCCCATTTCGATCAGGTGCTCGGCCGGGCCGATGCCCGACAGCATCAGCAGCTGAGGGCTGTTGACCGCGCCGCCGGACAGGATGACCTCGGCGTTGGCCCGGGCGGTCTGGGGCTCGCCGTGGTGCAGGTACCTCACCCCGGTCGCCTGGCCGCCCTCGATGATCACGTTCGTGACCAGGGCGTCGGTGAGGACGGTGAGGTTCGGCCTGGACAGGACGGGGTGCAGGTAGGCGGTGGCGGCCGAGCAGCGCTGGCCGTTTTTCTGCGTGAGCTGGTACCAGCCCACGCCGTCCTGGCGCGGCCCGTTGAAGTCGTCGTTGGCTTTCGCGCCCTGCTCCTGGGCGGCCTGGATGAACGCCTCACAGGCCTGCGACTTGTACCGGGGATCGGTGACCGTCAGTGGGCCGCCGGTGCCGTGGTACGGGCTGGCGCCGCGGGAGTTGTCCTCCGCCCGCCTGAAGTACGGCATCAGGTCCTCATAGCCCCAGCCGGTGCAGCCGTGCTCGTCCTTCCAGACTTGGAAGTCGTGCCGGTTACCGCGGATGTAGATCATCGCGTTGATGCTGCTGGACCCGCCGAGGACCTTGCCGCGCGGCCAGTACACGGTGCGGCCGCCCGCGCGGTGCTGCGGGACGGTCAGGTAGTTCCAGTCGTACGCGGTCTGGAACAGCCTGTTCACCGCGGCGGGGGCGCGGATCTCGTCGGCGTCGTCGGCGAGGCCGGCCTCCAGCAGCAGCACGCTGACGCCCGAATCGGCCGACAGGCGCGCCGCCAGGACGCAGCCGGCGCTGCCGGCCCCGACGATGATGTAGTCATACACGGCGGTCTCCTAAGGAATAAGGGGAACAATACGCGCCGTGGTGTCCGGGGAGCCTGCGGGGTTCGGGCCCTGGCTTGGTGCGGTTCCGGGCTTGGCTGGCTTGGCTTGGCTGGCTTGGCTGGCTTGGAGTCCGGGTCCGGGTCCGGCGGGCCCCCGAGAACCGCCGGCCCGGACGTCTGCGATGCACCGCGAACTCGGCATCCTGATCACATCGGCTACGCACGGTAACAGCAACGGGAAGCCCGGTGCGTTCCGTCTACTGTCGATCACCTGAGTGATCACTTATCGTGATCATACAATGCCACACCGTGCTCAAAATGGGAACACCCCAGGTCAATCCCATGGTCTCGGTTTGATCGCGGCGTTCGGCGCTGGGTCCGGCGGGTTCGCTCACCGCTTCCCCTTAGGGTGGGTTCATGGCGCGTAACCGCAGCGAAAACCCTGTCGTGCTATCTCGCATCTACACCCGCACCGGCGACGACGGCAGCACCGCGCTCGCCGACGGCAGCCGCACCGCCAAGACCGACGCACGCCTCGCCGCCTATGCGGATGTAGAGGAGGCGAACTGCGCGATCGGCACGGCGATCACGTTCGGTAGCCTCGCCGCGGCCATCGTCCAGTTGCTCTCCCGGGTGCAAAACGAGCTCTTCGACGTCGGCGCCGACCTGGCCAACCCGGTGACCGACACGCCGCCGCCCTATCCGCCGCTGCGGATCGACGAGGCCTACATCACCCGGCTGGAGAGCGAGTGCGACTCGTACAACGCCGAACTGCCGACGCTGCGGAGTTTCCTGCTGCCGGGCGGCAGCCCCGGAGCGACGCTGCTGCACACGGCGCGGACCGTCACCCGGCGGGCGGAGCGCAGCGCGTGGGCCGCGGTCGGCGAGCATGGCGACTCGGTGAGCCCGCTGCCCGCCAAATACCTGAACCGGCTGTCCGACCTGCTGTTCATCCTGGCTCGCCAGGCCAACGCGGGCCACGACGACGTGCTGTGGAAGCCGGGCGGCGAACGCGGCTGACCACCGATCTGCCCGCAACGCTCATGATCCGCGGGGGTTAGCGGGGTGAGTCAGAGAGCCGCGCCGAAGTGGGAGCCTGGCGGGGCGGCTTCGAGCCAGGCGAGCAGGCCGGTGAGCGCCTCCTCGCCCATGGCGAGCTCGACGGTCCCGCCCGGGCCAGGCGCGCCGCCCGGGCCAGGCGCGCTTCCCGGGCCAGGCGCGCTTCCCGGGCCAGGCGCCGGGCCGAACTGGCCGCTGTCCTCGCCGAGCTGGCATTCCACCACGATCATGCCTGGACCCAGGCTGGCCGCCTCGGCCTCGGTGGGCAGGCGGCGGGACACCACGGTCAGGTCCCGCCGCGGGAACACCACGTCCGGCCGCATCGTCATGCCCAGGGCGCCGAACCACCACAGTTCCTCGGGCCGGTAGGACGCCACGCCGAGGCGCCAGGACCCGTTCGGGCCGCGGCGCAGGCCGCATTCCACCGTGCCGCCGCCGCGCTCGAGCAGGAAGCGGCGGGCCGCGATGCCGATGGCGGCCAGGGTCAGGATGACCAGGAAGGCGGCGAAGAGCCAGGCTGCATCAAGCGCCAGCGCCCCGCCCACCGAAACCTTAGGCCTGGTCGCCTGCGGCCCGCAGGCGAGCCCTCGCGTACTTGACCTCGGCTGGCTCGTCGGGACCCGCGCCTATCTCGGACAGCGCGGTGTCGAGTTCCCGCCGCGTCTCCTCCCGGTCGACTTCCTGGCCGAGGCGAGCCTGGGCGGCCAGGATCGATACCCGGTCGTCGGCCACGGACAGGAACCCGCCGCTGACCGCCGCGCGCACCGGGTCGGCGCCGTCGCAGAGGATCTCGACCAGGCTGCCCTCGGCCAGCACGCCGAACACTGGCGAATGACCGGTCAGCACGCCGATGTCGCCCTCAGTCGTCTTGGCGATCACCGTCCTGGCCTCGCCGGCCCACAGCTCGCGGTCCGGCACCACCAGCTCTACTCGCAAGGTCACCGCTCCAGCTCCCTGGCCTTCTTCTCCACGTCCTCGATCCCGCCGACCATGTAGAACGCCTGCTCGGGCAGGTTGTCGTACTCACCCTCGCCGATCGCCTTAAACGAGGAAATCGTCTCCTCGATCGGCGTGAAGACGCCCGGCTGGCCGGTGAACTGCTCGGCCACGTACATCGGCTGGGACAGGAACCGCTCGATCCGCCTCGCCCGCTGCACGGTGATCTTGTCCTCTTCACCGAGCTCGTCGACGCCGAGGATGGCGATGATGTCCTGCAGCTCCCTGTACCGCTGCAGGATCCGCTGCACCTCGCGGGCCACGTCGTAGTGTTCCTGGCCGATGTACCTGGCGTCCAGGATCCGTGAGGTGGAGTCTAGCGGGTCCACCGCCGGGTAGATCCCCTTCTCGGTAATGGCCCGGGACAGCGTCGTGGTCGCGTCGAGGTGGGCGAACACGTTGTGCGGCGCGGGGTCGGTGATGTCGTCGGCCGGCACGTAGATGGCCTGCATCGAGGTGATCGAGTGGCCGCGGGTGGAGGTGATCCGCTCCTGCAGCTGGCCCATCTCGTCGGCCAGCGTGGGCTGGTAACCCACCGCCGACGGCATCCGGCCGAGCAGCGTGGACACCTCCGAGCCGGCCTGGGTGAACCGGAAGATGTTGTCGATGAACAGCAGCACGTCCTGCCCCTGCACATCGCGGAAGTACTCGGCCATGGTCAGCGCGGACAGCCCGACCCGCAGCCGGGTGCCGGGCGGCTCGTCCATCTGGCCGAACACCAGGGCCGTGTCCGCGATGACGCCGGACTCGGTCATCTCCAGGAACAGGTCGTTGCCCTCGCGGGTCCGCTCCCCCACCCCGGCGAAGCAGGACACGCCGCCGAAGTTCTGGGCGACCCGGCGGATCATCTCCTGGATCAGCACGGTCTTGCCCACGCCGGCCCCGCCGAACAGGCCGATCTTCCCGCCCCGGACGTACGGGGTGAGAAGGTCGATGACCTTGATGCCGGTGGTGAACATCTCGGTCCGCGGCTCGAGCTGGTCCAGCGGCGGCGGGTCGCGGTGGATCGGCCAGCGCTCCTCGACGTTCAGCGAGGAGGTGGGCACGTCGAGCGACTCGCCCAGGGCGTTGAACACGTGGCCCTTGGTGACGTCGCCGACCGGCACCTCGATGGGCGCGCCGGTGTTGGTCACCTCGGCGCCTCGCACCAGGCCGTCGGTGGGCTGCATCGAGATGGCCCGCACGATGTTGTCGCCGATGTGCTGCTCGACTTCCAGCGTCAGCGTTCGCGTCGTGCCGGCGTCGACCGAGACGTCGACGTGCAGCGCGAAGTAGATCTCCGGCATCTGATCCGCCGGGAACTCCACGTCCACGACGGGGCCGATGACCCGCGCGACGCGGCCGGTGCTCGCGACGGTGTCGTCGCTCTCGGGTGTCTTCTCATCGGTCGCGGTCATGTGTTCCTCACTCACTCGTTGCACTCGCGTCGGCCAGCGCGTTGGCGCCGCCGACGATCTCGCTGATTTCCTGGGTGATCTCGGCCTGCCGTGCGTTGTTCGCCTCACGGGTCAGCGTCTCGAGCAGATCGTTCGCGTTGTCCGTGGCCGCCTTCATCGCGCGCCGTCGTGAGGCCAGTTCGGCCGCCGCCGCCTCCAGCATCGCGTAGAAGATCCGGGCGGCTACGTACTGCGGCATCAGGGCGTCGAGCACCTCGGCCGGGCCGGGTTCGAACTCGTACTGCGGCAGCGGGCCCGACGGGCTCTCCTCGTCGGTCACCTCGATCTCAAGCGGCAGCAGCCTGCGCGCATAGGGCCGCTGGGTCAGCATGGAGACGAAGTCGGTGCCGACCAGGTGGATCTCGTCCACCCCGCCCTCGCCGGCCCCGGCGTTGAAGGCCTCGAGCAGGGCATCGGATATCTCCTGCGCGTTCCGGTACTTCGGCACGGCGGAGAAGCCGCTCCAGGAGTTCTCCAGCTCGAGCTCGCGGAACCGGTGCCAGCCGATGCCCTTGCGGCCGGCCACGTACAGGACCGGCTGGATGCCCCGATCGCGCAGCGCCTGCCGCAGCCGGCCCGACTCGCGCAGGACGTTAGCGTTGAAGGCGCCGGCGAAGCCCTGGTCGCTGGTCAGGATCAGGACGGCGGCCCGGGATGGGTTCTCCGGCTCCTGGATGAACGGGTGGGTGACGTTGGTCGAGCGGCTGATCACCGCCTCCACCGCGCGGGTGAGCTCCCGGGCGTACGGCTCGGCCGCGCGCTGCTGCTGCTGTGCCCTGACGATCCGCGACGACGCGATGAGCTCCTGTGCGCGGGTGATCTTGGCGATGGACTGGACCGAGGAGATCCGCCGCCGGACGAGACGAAGCTGCGCTGCCATGGGCTGCTATGACTCCTTCTGGGGCTTCGGCACCCGGCGGGTGATGGTCTCCTGGCCCTCGCTCTCCAGCGGCTCGGACTCCTCGTCCTCGCCGCTCAGCAGCTCTCCCGAGCTGGTCTCGAAGCCCTTGCGGAACTCCGCGACCGCGTCCTTGAGCGCGGTGACCGTGTCCTCGGCCAGCGCGAGCGACTCCCTGATCGTCTGCAGGATGCCGGCGTGCGACCGGCGCAGGTAGTCCAGGAAGTCGGCCTCGAACCGGCTGATGTCGTCGACCGGCACGTCGTCGAGGTAGCCGTTGGCGCCCGCCCAGATCGAGACGACCTGCTCCTCGACCGGGAACGGCTGGTACTGCGGCTGCTTGAGCAGCTCGACCAGCCGCGCACCGCGGTCGAGCTGGGCCCGGGAGGCCGCGTCCAGGTCGGACGCGAACGCGGCGAACGCCTCCAGGTCGCGGTACTGCGACAGGTTGAGACGCAGGTTGCCCGCGACCGACTTCATCGCCTTGATCTGCGCGTTACCGCCGACTCGCGACACCGAGCGGCCCACGTTGATGGCCGGCCGCACGCCCGCGTTGAACAGGTCGGTCTCCAGGAAGATCTGCCCGTCGGTGATCGAGATGACGTTGGTCGGGATGTAGGCCGAGATGTCGTTGGCCTTGGTCTCGACGATCGGCAGCCCGGTCAGCGACCCGCCGCCCAGCTCGTCGGACAGCTTGGCGCACCGCTCGAGCAGCCGGGAGTGCAGGTAGAACACGTCGCCCGGGTACGCCTCGCGGCCCGGCGGCCGGCGCAGGAGCAGCGACACCGCGCGGTACGCCTCGGCCTGCTTGGACAGGTCGTCGAAGACGATCAGCGCGTGCTTGCCCTGGTACATCCAGTGCTGCGCGATGGCCGAACCGGTGTACGGCGCGATGTACTTGTACCCCGACGGGTCCGAGGCCGGGGCGGCGACGATCGTGGTGTACTCGAGCGCGCCCGCCTCCTCCAGGGCCCCGCGCACCTGCGCGATCGTGGAGCCCTTCTGGCCGATGGCGACGTAGACGCAGCGCACCTGGCGGACCGGATCGCCGGACTCCCAGTTGGCCTTCTGGTTGATGATCGCGTCGATGGCGATCGCGGTCTTGCCGGTCTGCCGGTCGCCGATGATCAGCTGACGCTGGCCCCGGCCGATCGCGGTCATCGCGTCGATGGCCTTGATGCCGGTCTGCAGCGGCTCCTTCACCGGCTGCCGCTCCACCACCGACGGCGCCTGGGTTTCGAGCAGCCGCAGCTCGGTGTCCTCGATGGGCCCCTTGCCGTCGAGCGGCTCGCCCAGCGGGCCGACCACGCGGCCGAGGAAGCCGTCGCCGACCGGCACGGACAGCACCTCGCCGGTGCGCTTGACCTGCTGGCCCTCTTCGATCTGGTTGAACTCGCCGAGGATGACCACGCCGATCTCGCGCACATCCAGGTTGAGCGCCAGGCCCCGGACGCCGTTCTCGAACTCGAGCAGCTCGTTGGCCATGGCGGAGGGCAGCCCCTCGACCCGCGCGATGCCGTCGCCGCACTCGATGACGGTGCCTACCTCTTCTCGCGCGGTACCTTCTGGCTCGTATTCCTGGACGAAGTGCGCCAGCGCGTCCCGGATCTCTTCCGGCCGGATCGTCAGCTCAGCCATGGTCCTCTATGTCTTTCCGTGCGTGGTCTTCCGGCTTGAGGTTCTGCCGCGGCGGATTCGTTCGCATGTCGGTCAGCCCGCCAGCTTCCGCCGGACGGCGGCGAGCCTGCGGGCCGCGGTCGCGTCTATGAGCTCATCCCCGATCTGGACGGAAATACCGCCGATGACCGCGGGGTCGAGCACGATGTTCAGGTGCACCCGGTGCCCGTAGGTGGCGGCCAGGGCGCCGGCGAGCCGGCGCTGCTGGGTCGCTGTCAGCTCGACCGCCGAACGCACCACCGCGATCAGCTGCTGCCGGCGCCGCGCCGCGATGCTGGCGCACATGTCCAGCGCCAGCGGCAGCGCGCGGCCGCGCGGGTGCGTCACCATCTGCGTGATCAGCCGCAGGGTCACCGCGGTCACCTTGCCGCGCAGGAGCGAGCTGAGCAGCTGGTCCTTGCGCTCGGCGGGCAGCGCCGGGCTGGCCAGGGCCGCGCGCAGCTCCGGCTGGGCGGCCACCACGCGGCCGAACCTGAACAGCCCGTCCTCCAGGTCGTCCAGGCCGTCCTCGGCCTCCGCGGTGAGCACCAGCGCCTCGATCGCGAGCTGCTCGATCGCGTCCGCCATGTCGCCCGAGGTCGCCCAGCGCGACTCGACCGCCGCCACGACCAGCGCCTCGGTCCGCCCGGTCACCTTCCCGTGCAGTAGCGCCGAGGCCACCGCCGCCTTCTCGGCCGCGGGCTTGCCCGGATCGGACAGGGCGCGGCGCAGCCCGTGCTCGGCGTCGAGCAGGCCGACGACCGCGAACAGCTCGTCACCCAGCCTGGTGGCCACGGTGGCGCTGGTGACGTTCTCCGCTTCCAGCCGCTCGGTGAGGCCGGCGAACGATGTCCTACTCGCTCCCCGCACAATCATCACCTCCGAGGTCGTTCGGCAAGATTTCCGGCCCGAACGGGCTGGGTGACTGCCCCGGTCCCGGTGCGCGCCTCACTGGCCGGCCACCTCGAGCTCGTCGAGGAACCTGTCCACCATCCGGCTCTGCCGCGCCTGGTCGGTGAGCGACTCGCCCACGATCCGGCTGGCCAGCTCGGTCGCCAGGTTCCCGACCTCGGTACGCAGCGCGGTCAGCGCCTGCTGCCGCTCCGCCTCGATCTGGGTCTGGGCCGACTCGGTGATCCGGCGTGCCTCGGCCTGGGCCTGCTCGCGCATCTCGGCGATGATCTGCGCCCCCTGCTCCCTGGCCTCTTCACGCAGCCTGGCGGCCTCGTGCCTGGCCTCGGCGAGCTGCTCGCGGTACTGGTCGAGCAGCTGCTTGGCCTCCTCCTGCGCCTCCTCCGAGCGGGCCAGGCCGCCCTCGATGAGCTCGGTGCGCTGCGCCAGCGTTTGCTGGGCCCTGGGCAGCAGGAACTTGGCGAGCGCGCCGAACACGATGAGGAAGAGGATCGTGCCGATGATGAACTCGGGCCACGAGGGGAGCAGCGGATTCGTCGACGCCGTGTCAGCAGCCTGGATCATGACGCGATTACCTCAGTACTTGAAGATGAACGGGGCCACGAGGCCGATCAGCGCGAGCGCCTCGGTCAGGGAGAAGCCGATCCACATGTACAGCGAGATGCGGCCGGTGGCCTCCGGCTGCCGGGCCATGGCCTCGATCGCGTGGCCGAAGACCAGGCCGATGCCGATGCCCGGGCCGATCGCGGCGAGGCCGTATCCGATGGCGCCTGCGTTGATGCTCAGCACGCTCTTGGGGGTCGTGGCGGCCGTAACGAGAGCGGTGGTAAGCGACATATGTTCAGTCCTTTACGTGTCGTGCCGGCGGCTCGTCCCGCCGGATGGGTCGTAGGTACAACGCGTCAATGTGACGCCTCCAGCGAGCTGGCTATGTACGTGGCGGTCAGCGTGGTGAAGATAAATGCCTGCAGCAGGGTCACCAGGGTCTCGAGCAGGAAGACGAAGATCGCCAGCGCGAAGGAACCCGCGGCGTAAAGCAGCCCGACGGACAGGCTCAGCAGGTACCAGCTCGCGAGCGTGAAGATCGTCAGCAGCAGGTGGCCGGCGAACATGTTCCCGAAGAGCCGGACCCCGAGGGTGAACGGCTGGAAGACGAAGAACCTGAGCAACTCGACCGGGACCAGGATGATGTAGATCGGCGCCGGCACGCCCGGCGGGATCATGTTCTTGAGGTAACCCCAGGGCCCCTGGTTCTTGACGCCCAGGTACAGGTAGAGGAAGTAGACGATGAATACCAGCGGCCACACGAAGCCGATCCTGGACGTGACCGGGAACTGAAAGAGCGGGATCAGTTCCATCACGTTCATGATGTAGATAAAGAAGAACAGCGACACGAGCAGCGGCAGGTAGGAGTCGCCTTTCCGGCCCAGCGACGGGCGGAGGATCTGGTCCCGCACGCCCAGGATCGCTAGCTCGCCGAGGTTCTGCATGCCGCGCGGGACCAGCTTGGGCGAGCGGAACGCCACCCAGAAGAACACGATCACCACGAGCGCGGCCACGATCGCCAGGAGCATCGGCTTGGTAAAGCTGAACGAGCCGATGGTGAAGAACGGCTTCCATTCGAAGTCCTGCAGGCCGGGGGCTGGGAATCCGCATCCGTTGAAGATGTGGCAGCCGCCGCTCGCGAGCACCCCGACGTCACCGGTCACCGGTCATCTCCTTTTGCGTTGCCTCGGGAGGAAGGCCGGGTCTCCGCTCCCTGCCTGCCGTACCGGTAAATGATGTAGCCGAGCGAGATGGCCAGGCCCAGCAGCATGCCGATGGGGAACAGCAGCGATACGTGAACGGCCCGGCCGATCAGCCAGCCGATGGCGCCGTAGGCCGCCATCCCCGCCAGCAGGTAGCTAAACACCGTCCAGCCGATGTCCAGGCCCTGGGCCCGGCCTTGCGCCGCGGCCCTCTTCTGGGCCTGCGTGCTGGCGTCGTTACCGCTGCTCATCTCACCCGCCTCGCTGCGCCGCTGACTGCTCGGGCTCTACGTACAGAATCTTGAGCTTGATCGTCGTGATGACCTGCGCAGCGCTCCAGACGAGGATGCAGCCGATCGCGGTGAAGCCGAGGGTCCTGGTGCTGAACGCGGTGGTGCCGTTCAGCGAGGAGACCACGACCGCGAGAAGCACGATCTTGACCACGTAGGTAACCATCGCGGCCACCATCATGGCCTGCGGGCTCTTCCGCGCGGCCCGGCCGACCACCAGCACGCTGATGCCGAAGAATACGGTGACGATGGCCACCCCGATGAGCGCGCCGATCAGGCCCTTGACGCCGACCAGGGCGGCGCTCAGGGCGACCATGATCGCGGCCGCGACGGCCGTCAGCGCTCCCGCGCGCCGCACGATCGTGGCGTACTTCGCCAGCATTACAGGGCTCCCGGGGATTCGACAGCAGCAGTTCCGGTCCGGAGGGCCGACCCCTCCGGACCCCCCCGAGGGGGCACGACGCAGGAGGATGTCCCGCGTGCGAGGCAGGAGCCGGTCGCCGCATCGCTGCTGCGGTGCGAGTATCCGGCCAGGTTTAGGAAAGGTATCACGGGCCTCTCATCAGCCGTAGAGGGGCTACTCGTGAAAGCTATCACAAAGTCCTTGACTCTGTCTTTACCTGATCGCGCATAATCTATGACCATCTTGAGCCCTCGAACCGGTCAGACCGGACTTCCTGTCCCTTGATCCGCTTCTGGCGCACCCCCGGGCCCCCGTAGCAGGCTCGCAAAACCCCCGCATAACCGGATATTTCCCCGGTTCTCGCGCGGCGCTACGGCGGCGGAGCGGGAGACACCGTCCGATGCGCAGAAGCCAAGGGAAGGTAAAGAAGAGGCATAGGCAGGTCGCCTGAGAACTTACCTGGGCCGTGCGTCGGGCCGATGAGCCCGCGGGAACGGGTCCCGGCCGTCGGCCGGATCATCCCCGGGCCCCTCCGGGGCCCCGGGGAGCGGCGCGGTCCCCTGGAACGGCGCCGGGGCGTCCGGGAACGCCGGGGCGTCCGGGAACGGCGACGGGTCCGGGAACGCCGGGGGGTCCGGGCGGGTGAACGGATCCTGAGCGGGACGCCAGTCCTGGTTCGGGAAGGGGCCCTGGCTGGCGAAGGGATCGTGAGCGGGGAACGGATCCTGAGCAGGGAACGGATCGCGCCCGGAGAAGGGGTCCGGAGCAGGGAAGGGGCCCTGGGCGGCGAACGGGGCCGGCCCGGGGAAGGGTGCCGGCCCGGGGAAGGGTGCCGCGCTGGGGAGACGGCCCGCGCGGGGCAGCGGATCGGCGGGCGACGAGGACGCGTTCGCCGGGCGGGAGTTACCGGGGAACTGACTCTCGTCGCGGGCGTGGCCCGGCTCGGTGCCATGACCGGACGGGGTCGCGCCGTAGGCGGGGGCGCTGACGGCGGCGGGTACTGCGGTGACGGGCGCGGCCTTATTGGCCGCGGGAGCCCTCTTCCCGGCCGCGGCCCTCTTCCCGGTCGGCGTGCGCCAGGGACGCAGGCTGGGCATGGTGGCGGGCAGCAGGGCAAGCACCGCGACCAGCGTGGCGGCGATAAACACCGCCGACGGGGTGCGGACGATCGAGAGCGAGACCACGGTGACCGAGAACAGCGCCGCCCACAGGTACATGATCAGCACGCTCTGCCGGTAGGAATGGCCGATGTTGAGCAGGCGGTGGTGCAGGTGCGCCCGGTCGGCCGCCATGATCGGCTTGCCGGCCCGGGTCCGCCGGACGATCGCGAACATCAGGTCCGCGTACGGGATGATGAAGATCGCGGCCGGCACCAGCAGGGGCAGGAACGTCGGGAACCGGTCCAGGGTGTGGTTCTGCGAGTAGTTGGTCAGCAGGGCCGGATCGAGCGAATCGGTGCTGGATATCGGGCCGTAGGCGAGCAGCAGGCCGAGCAGCATCGCGCCGATGTCGCCCATGAAGATCCGCGCCGGGTAGAAGTTGTGCGGGAGGAACCCGATGCACATGCCGGCCAGCAGCGCGGACGCCACGGCGGGCAGCGACTGCGAGGTGCTGTGGATGGTCCGGATCAGCGTGTACGAGTAGACCAGGAACGACAGCGCGGCCACGGCCACGATGCCGGCCGCGAGCCCGTCCAGGCCGTCGATGAAGTTGATCGCGTTGATCGTGACCACGACGAGCAGGATGGTCAGCGTCACGCTCAGGTCCGGCTCGAGCGAGAACACCCCGCCGTTCGGCAGCGGCAGCCAGGGCAGCGCCTGGCCGCTCCAGACCAGGATGCCGGCCGCGGCCACCTGCCCGGCCAGCTTGCTGACCGCGCTGAGCCCCCACCGGTCGTCGGCGAACCCGATGAGCACGACCAGGCCGCCGGCCAGCAGCAGGCCGGCCTCGCTGCGCGATCCGGCCGTCCGGAAGGGATCCTGCACGAAGGACAGCCTGCTGGCGAGCAGCAGCCCGGCGACAAGCCCGCCGTACATGGCCAGGCCGCCCAGCAGCGGGGTCGGCTCGGTGTGCGAATCCCTGGCGCGGGGCTCGTGAATGGCGCGGGTGGCGATCGCCACCCGCCGCACCAGCGGGGTGAGCAGGTAGGTCACCGCCGCGGTGACGAGCAGGACCAGGGCGTATTCGCGCATGCCGCCTCAGCGGTCCTGGATGCTGTCGGCTTCCATCAAGGCCACTTTATGGCAACGGCTACGCCACCGAGGGCGGCTCACCGGTGGCGGGGTCGACCGGATCCTTCTCAAGCGGATGCGGCGCGGCCGGCTTGACGTCGGCCGGTTCCTCCGCGTAGTGCTCGTTCTCCGCGATGACCGAGGAAACCGCGCGCAACCGGTCCACGGAGATCGCACCGGAGCGGAGTACCTTCGGGATGGTTCCGGTCAGGTCGAGGATGGTCGACGGGACGTTGTCGGTGCACGGGCCGCCGTCCAGGTAGATCGAGACCGCCTCGCCGAGCTGCTGCTCTGCCTCGTCCGCGCTGATCGCGGAGGGCTGGCCGTGCCGGTTGGCGCTGGACACCGCGAGCGGCCCGGTCTGCTTGAGCACGTCCAGCGCGACCGAGTGCAGCGGCATCCGCAGTGCGACCGTGCCCTTGGTGTCGCCCAGGTCCCAGAGCAGCGTCGGGCTGGCCCGGAACACCAGGGTGAGCGCGCCCGGCCAGAACTCGTCGATCAGGTCCTGCCCGAACGCGCCGAGATCGTCCACCAGCGCCGCCGCGGCCCGCGCGGTCCCGACGAGCACCGGCGGCGGCATGTTCCGGCCACGGCCCTTGGCCGCCAGCATGGTAGTGACCGCCGCCGGGATGAACGCGTCGGCGCCGATGCCGTACACCGTGTCGGTCGGCAGCACGATCAGCTCGCCGGCCCGGGCCGCCGTCACCGCGGCTTCGATCCCCGCGGTCCGCTCCTGCGGATTCCGGCAGTCGTAACGCTTGCTCATCAGGCTCCCTCGCCCGACCAGGCGGTGGTGACGAAACGGTCACGGCCGGCCAGGTCCTTGTTGTTGCGGGTGTCCCTCCAGCCCTGCTCTTCAGGGAATACCCAGTACACCGCCGCGCCCTGCTGGGCCCCGTGCTCGACGGCGAGCAGGCCGCCGGGGCGGAGCAACCGCCGGGCCGTGCGTTCGACGGCGCGGATGGCATCGAGCCCGTCCGTTCCGCTCCATAGGGCAGCCGGCGGGTCGTACTCACTCACCTCAGGCTCGACGTACGCCCCCACCGGAATGTACGGCGGGTTGCTGATCACCAGGTCAACCGTACCGTCGAGTTCGCCGAGCGCGTCGGCGAAGTCGCCGCCGTGCAGCATGACCCGGCCCGCCGTGTACGGGTCGCTGGCCACGTACTTGCTGACGTTGCGCTCGGCCCAGGCGCGGGCCAGCGGGTCGGCCTCGACCGCGTGCACCCTGGCCCGGGGCACCTCCTGGCCGATGGCCAGCGCGATCGCGCCCGAGCCCGTGCCCAGGTCGGCCACTACCGGTTCGGCGACGTCCATCTTCCCCAGCCGGTCGATGGCCCAGCCGGTCATCACCTCGGTCTCCGGGCGCGGCACGAACACCCCCGGCCCCACGTCGAGCTCGAGGTAGCGGAAGTGGGCGCTGCCGGTGATGTGCTGAAGCGGCTCGCGGGCGGCACGGCGGGCGATCTCGGCCCAGAACCGCGCGTCGAATTCGGAGTCGGGCACCGTGTGCAGCTCGCCGCGGCGGACGTTGTGCACGCTGGCCGCGATCAGTTCGGCGTCGGTGCGCGGGGATTCCACCCCGGAGTCGGCCAACCGCAGCGCGGCCAGCGCGACCTCGTCAAGAAGCAGGCTCATCATCGCCAGCACCAACCAGCTTCGCCTCCAGGTCGGCGGCCGCCAGCGCGTCGATCACGCCGTCCAGGCTCCCGTCGATGACCTGGTCCAGGTTGTAGGCCCGGTAGCCCACCCGGTGATCGGAGATGCGGTTCTCCGGGAAGTTGTAGGTGCGGACGCGTTCCGACCGGTCCACCGTGCGCACCTGGCTGCGCCGCTCGGCGCTCGCCTTGGCGTCGGCCTCGGCTTCCGCCTGCGCGAGCAGCCGGGCGCGGAGCACGCGCAGCGCCTGCTCCTTGTTCTGCAGCTGGCTCTTCTCGTTCTGGCAGGACACGACGATCCCGGTCGGCAGGTGGGTAATCCGCACGGCCGAGTCGGTCGTGTTCACGCTCTGGCCGCCGGGGCCCGAGGAGCGGAACACGTCGACCTTCAGGTCGTTGTCGTTGATCTGCACCTCGACCGGTGCAGCCTCGGGCGCGACGAGCACGCCGGCCGCCGAGGTGTGGATCCGGCCCTGGGACTCCGTCACCGGCACCCGCTGCACCCGGTGCACGCCGCCCTCGTACTTCAGCCGGGACCAGGCGCCGTCGCCGCCCTTGCCCTTCACCACGACCGTCGCGTCCTTGACCCCGCCCAGGCCGGTGACGGTCGAGTCCAGGATCTCGGTCTTCCAGCCGCGCCGCTCGGCGTAGCGCTGGTACATCCGGAGCAGGTCGCCGGCGAACAGCGCGGATTCCTCGCCGCCCTCGCCCGCCTTGACCTCGAGGATGATGTCACGGTCGTCGTTGGGGTCGCGCGGTACCAGGAGCTTCTGCAGCTGGGCCTCGAGCTCCTCACGGTGCCGGGCGAACTGCTCGGCCTCGTCAGCGAACGCGGAGTCCTCCCGGGAGAGCTCACGGGCCGCCTCCTCGTCCGCCGAGGTCTGCTGCCACTCGTGGTAGGCGTGCACGATCGGGGTCAGCTCGGCGTAGCGGCGGCCAAGCGTGCGCGCTTTCTCCTGGTCGGAGTGCACAGCCGGGTCAGCGAGCGCATGCTCCAGCTCCGCGTGCTCGCTGACCAGGTCACTTAGCCGGTCGAACACCGGGGCATCCTTTCGTACTGAAAGTACTGACGTATGAAAACGCAAAGACCTGACCGAGGAAACTCGTCCCCGGTCAGGTCTGCTTAGTTACTTCTTGTCGGCGGGCTTGCCCGAGGGGTTCTTGCCGAACCTCTTCTCGAACCTCGCGACGCGGCCACCGGTGTCGAGGATCTTCTGCTTGCCGGTGTAGAACGGGTGGCAGTTCGAGCAGACGTCGGTGTGGATCGTGCCGCCGGGAGCGGTGCTCCGGGTGGTGAACGTGTTCCCGCAGCCGCACGTCACGGTGGTGACATGGTACTGGGGGTGAATGTCAGGCTTCATTGGTGACAACTCCTGTGCCTCGAGCGGTCGCCGGGTCGCCCCCGAAGGACGGGAACCGGTACCGCGTGATTGCGGCTTCTAGTGTGCCAGACCGTGGAACCACTTTTCCCGGTCTGGAATTCCCGCTGGCCGCACCGGCCAGCGGGTCCTCCTTACGCCTGCCCGCCTCAGGAACCGAGGGTGGTCTTCTGCACCTGGAGCAGGAACTCGGCGTTGCTCTTGGTCTTGCGCATCTGCTCCATGAGCAGCTCGAGCGCCTGCTGCGGCTCGAGCGCGTGCAGCACCCGGCGCAGCTGCCAGACGATCTTGAGCTCCTCCGGAGACAGCAGGATCTCTTCCTTCCTGGTGCTCGACGCGTCCACGTCGACCGCCGGGAACAGCCGCTTCTCCGCGAGCTCGCGGCGCAGCCGCAGCTCCATGTTGCCGGTGCCCTTGAACTCCTCGAAGATGACCTCGTCCATCCGGGATCCGGTCTCGATCAGGGCCGCGGCCAGGATCGTCAGCGAGCCGCCGTGCTCGATGTTGCGCGCCGCGCCGAAGAACCGCTTGGGCGGGTACAGCGCGGTAGAGTCCACGCCACCGGACAGGATGCGGCCGCTGGCGGGCGCCGAGTTGTTGTAGGCACGGCCGAGCCGGGTGATGTTGTCGAGCAGGATGACCACGTCGTGGCCCATCTCGACCAGGCGCTTGGCGCGCTCGATGGCCAGCTCGGCCACTGTGGTGTGGTCGTCCGCCGGGTGGTCGAAGGTGGAGTGGATGACCTCGCCCTTCACCGTGCGCTGCATGTCGGTGACCTCCTCAGGCCGCTCGTCCACGAGGACGACCATGAGGTGGCATTCCGGGTTGTTCTTGGTGATGGCGTTGGCGATCGACTGCAGGATCATCGTCTTGCCCGCCTTCGGCGGCGACACGATCAGGCCGCGCTGGCCCTTGCCGATGGGGCAGATCAGGTCGATGATCCGGGTGGTCATGTTGGCCGGATCGGTCTCCAGCCTGAGCCTGTCCTGCGGGTACAGCGGCACCAGCTTGGAGAACTCCGGACGGCTCGGCGACTTCTCCGGGTCGAGCCCGTTGACCTTGTCCAGCCGGACCAGGGCGTTGAACTTCTCCCGGCGCTCGCCGTCGCGCGGCTGCCGCACGGCGCCCTCGATGACGTCGCCCTTGCGCAGGCCGTGCTTGCGGACCTGGGAGAGCGAGACGTACACATCGTTCGGCCCCGGCAGGTAGCCGGTGGTGCGGACGAAGGCGTAGCCCTGCGAGTCCAGCACGTCGAGGATGCCGGCGATCGGGATGAGCACGTCATCCTCGCTGATCACGGGCTCCGGGTCGGCCTGGCGGTCGCGCCTGCGGTTCCGGTTCCTGAACCGGTCCCGGCTGCGGCCGCCGCGCCTGTCGTCATCGTACGCCTCGCCCGAGTTGCCGCGGCTGGCCGCCATCGGCTCCCGGTCCCGGCCGCCGCGGTCCTGGCCACCACGGTCCTGGCCACCACGGTCCTGGCTGTCGCGCCCGCCGCGCTCCTGGTTGCTCCCGTCGCGGCCGGCACCGTCGCGGCCGACACCGTCCCGGGCGGCACCGTCGCGAGCCTGGTCACGGCTGCGCGAGGGCTGGTCGTCGCGGCGCCCGTTGCGGCGCCGCCGGTCGCCGCGCTGCGCCTCGCCGCCCGCGGACTCGCCCGGCTGGGCGTCCTCGCGGGTGCCCTGCGGTGCGCCGCCGGACTCCTGGGCTCCGGCCTGCTGAGCCGGGGCCTGCTGGGCCGGGGCCTGCTGGGCAGCGGTCTGCTGAGCGTGAGTCTGCTGGCCCGGGGCCTGCTCGGCCTGAGCCCGCTGGGTCCGCTGGGCACGGCCGGCCGGCCGGCTGGTCGCGGCCGGCTGGTCGAAGCTGAGCTGCTGCTGCGCGGACCCTTGAAGCCCTTCGGCGGCGTCCGCGCCGATCCCGACCCCTTGACCGCGCGCGCTGGCGCCGATGCCTGCCGCGGCACCGTCTCCGATACCAGGCTGCGAATGTGTGGCTGGTTCCATGCCGTCCTGCTTCCGCAGGCGGGTCGAGTCAGCTCCCGCGGACGCGACACGCTGGTCTGAACCTTGGTTAGCGATACCCGTCCCGCCCTGCCGGGCCTGGATGGCCTCGACTAGCTGTCCCTTGCGCATCCGGCCGGCCCCCTGGATCCCCATGGACTGCGCCATCCGCTGCAGCTCGGGCAGGAGCAGCGAGGAAAGGCCGGTGCCACCGCGACTGCGCGACTTGGACGTGGGGGCCGTCGTTGCGCCAGCGGCCGCGGGCGGCGCCGAATTACCGACGGGGGGGTCCTCAGAAGCGCTGGGCGCGCCGCTGAGGAATTCGGTTGTGTCGCTCACTAATGGTCCTTCCATGATTCTCGGCCGCCTGGGTGAACCCGCTAGGCCCGTCGACCCGGTATAGCGGCCCCCCTTGGGGCCAGAGTTGATTCGCGCTGCTCTGCTAGCCACCGAATGTCCACGATTCCCGCAACGCCTTGCGTTCCTCCGTGCGTCGCCATGTATCCGCAAGTTAGGGAGATAGGTCGCGGAGCATCCGGGCGGCTGTGCCGCTCGCCCGCGTCCCCGGATCGCGCGCTCCCGCCAGGCTGCCCATGCTCATCGACTGAGGACTCCTCAGCTGAGAAGACAACGAGACAACCTGCGGCAAAGACCTCGGGTACGGCAACAGTACCGTCCCAGAGGAGTTTGCCGGTGAGCGCCCGGTTTGCCGACGAGCACCCATTCCAGAGCGGGGCACCCGGTGCGCCACTAAGCCTAACACCATGAGGACTCACGGCATTCCTTCGCAGCCGTCCGTGTCGCGCGGAAGAAGAGGCAACGGTCCCAAGAGGCCCGCTAGCAGCCTCGGGCGCCCGGCGTACACAGCTCCAGGAATGATGTATTGGCCTGAATGTGCCGCCACGCACCCGGCCGGACGGATCGGCCGCCCGCCTCCCGCACCGTCAGCCCGACAGGGGCTCCGGGAGCAGGACGCGCGCACCTTGCCGCTCGACGTCTAGCGAGCTTATGTGCCATGCAATACCCGTTTCTCTCACGATTGAACCCATGCTGTCCAGGTGGTGACGATAATCAGGCTTCCCCGGCCCGCCCAGCAGGGCCAGCACGGACGGTCCGGCCCCGGACACTACGGCCGGGATGCCGGCCGCCCGGAGCCTGCCGAGCAGCGCCGCGGTTTCCGGCATCGCCGCGGCCCGGTAATCCTGATGCAGCCAGTCCCGGGTCGCGGCGAGCAGCGTGCCCGGCTCCGCGGGCAGTTGCGTCAGCGCGGCGACCAGCAGGGCGCTGCGCCCGGCGTTGGCGGCCGCGTCCCGATGCGGCACCAGGTCGGGCAGCAGTCGCCTGGCCACCTCGGTCCGCACCGGCGCGGGCCCGACGCAGACCACCGGCCTGATCGAGGCGGCCGGCTCGAGCCGGACCATGTGCGGCTCGCCGTCCGCGGTCCAGGCGATCGTCAGCCCGCCGCCCAGGCAGGCCGCCACGTTGTCCGGGTGCCCCTCCATCCCGGTGGCCAGCCCGAGCAGCGCGCCGTCCGGCAGCCCGGCCGCGCCGGCCCCGGCCAGCGCCCGCGCGGCCAGGATGCCGGCCACGATCGCGGCGGCCGAGGAGCCGAGGCCGCGGCCGTGCGGGATCCGGTTCACGCAGCGCAACCCCAGTCCGGGCGGCTGGCCCCCGGTGACGGCGAACGCCGCTCGCATTGCCCGCACGACCAGGTGGTCCTCGCCCGTCCCGGCCAGGTCCGTGCCGTCGCCGGAGATCTCGATGGACAGCCCGGACTCGCAGACCCACGCCTCCACCTCGTCGTACAGGCTCAGCGCGAGCCCGAGCGCGTCGAAGCCCGGTCCGAGGTTGGCGCTGGTCGCGGGCACGCGCACCCGCACCACGTCGGTCGTCCAGGCCATCTGACTCCTCAGTTCTGATTCGCCCGGGCAACCACGGCGATGTGACATCGTGGTGGTTCTGACCACGATGATGTGACATCGTCGTGGTTGCCGGCGGGCGGGGTGGCTGGCGTTGCGGGTGGGGCGAGAGTGGTGGGGTGGCTGGTGTGTGATGGGCGGGCGCGGGCTGGCCGGTGGGCGCGGGCTGGCTGACGGGCGCGGGTGGACTAGGCCAGGCCCAGGGCGGTGGCGGCGGCGGCGGAGTCGGCCGGGATGGTGGCCGGGGCGGGGGCGCCGGACAGGGCCCAGTCCGGGTCCTTCAGGCCGTTTCCCGTGATCGTGCAGACCACCCGGGATCCGGCCGGGATCTGGCCGCTCGCGCTGGCCTTGAGCAGGCCGGCCACGCTCGCCGAGGAGGCGAGCTCGCCGAAGACCGCCTCCCGGGTGGCCAGCAGCCGGTAGGCGCCGAGGATGTCCCGGTCGGTGACCGACTCGATGATGCCGCCCGACTCGTCCCTGGCCGCCTCGGCCAGCAGCCAGGACGCCGGGTTACCGATCCTGATCGCGGTGGCGATCGTCTGCGGGTGCAGCACCGGCTTACCCGTTACAATGGGCGCCGCGCCGCTGGCCTGGAAGCCGAACATCCGCGGCGCGCGCGCCGCGAGGCCGGCCTGCCGGTACTCGCAGTAGCCCATCCAGTAGGCGGTGATGTTCCCGGCGTTGCCGACCGGCAGGCAGTGCACGTCCGGTGCGTCGCCGAGCTCGTCCACGATCTCGAACGCGGCGGTCTTCTGGCCCTGCAGCCGGTCCGGGTTGACCGAGTTGACCAGGGCCACCGGGTATTCGGCGGCTAGCTTCCTGGCCAGCTCCAGGCAGTCGTCGAACGAGCCGTCGACCTGGAGCAGCCTGGCCCCGTGCACCAGCGCCTGGGCCAGCTTGCCGATGGCGATCTTGCCGCGCGGCACGAGCACCGCGCAGGTGAGTCCGGCCCGGGCCGCGTAGGCGGCGGCGCTGGCGCTGGTGTTGCCGGTCGACGCGCAGATCACCGCCTGAGCCCCGCTCCCTGCGGCCATGCTGATCGCCACCGTCATGCCGCGGTCCTTGAACGAGCCGGTCGGGTTGGCCCCCTCGACCTTGAGGTACACCTCGCAGCCGGTGCGAGCGGACAGGACCGGGGCGGGCAGCAGCGGGGTGCCGCCTTCGTGCAGGGTGATCACGGGGGTGTCCGCGCCGACCGGCAGCCGGTCCCGGTACGCGGCGATCACGCCCTTCCAGGCCTGGGAGCGTAGGGCTGGCATCACTACTCTTCCTCCCCTTCCACCCGCATCACGCTGGCGACCGCGCGGACCACCGGCAGCGCCTCGAGCTCGCGGACGGTCGCGGCCAGCGCCGCGTCCCGCGCGGTGTGCGTCACGATGACCAGCTGGGCCTCGGCGCCCCGGCTGGCCTGGCGGACCGCCTCGATGGAGACGTCGTGCCGGGCGTACGCCTCGGCCACCGGGGCGAGCACGCCGGGCTTGTCGTCCACGTCGAGGGAGACGTGGTAGCGGGTGAGCGTCTCCCCCATCGGCATCACCGGCAGCCCGGCGTAGGTGGAGGCGTCCGGGCCGCGCGTGCCGGCCAGCCGGTTCCTGGCCACCGCGACGATGTCGCCGAGCACCGCGCTCGCGGTGGGGGTACCGCCCGCGCCCGCGCCGTAGAACATGAGCCGGCCGGCCGATTCGGCCTCCACGAACACCGCGTTGTAGGCCTCGCTGACCGAGGCCAGCGGGTGCGAGCGCGGGATCATCGCCGGGTGCACCCGGACCGAGACGCCCTGCCCGTTTCCGGCCGGCCCGGTTCCGGCCCCGTGCTTGATTGCGGAGCGCTCGCAGATGGCGAGCAGCTTCACCACCCGGCCGAGCGCCCGGGCGGACAGGATGTCGGTCGCGGTGACCTCGGTGATGCCCTCGCGGTGCACGTCGGCCGCTGTGACCGGGGTGTGGAAGGCCAGGCTGGACAGGATGGCCGCCTTGGCGGCCGCGTCGAACCCCTCCACGTCCGCGGTCGGGTCCGCCTCGGCGTAGCCGAGCGCCTGCGCTTCCTCCAGCGACTCGGCGAAACCGGCGCCGGAGGAGTCCATCCGGTCCAGGATGAAGTTGGTGGTGCCGTTGACGATGCCGAGCACGCGGTGCACGGCGTCCCCGGCCAGCGACTCGCGCAGCGGGCGCAGCAGCGGGATGGCGCCGGCCACCGAGGCCTCGTAGTACAGGTCGGCCCCGTACTCGCGGGCCGCGCCGTAGATCTCGGCGCCGTTCTCGGCCAGCAGCGCCTTGTTCGCGGTGACCACCGGCTTGCCGCCCTTCAGCGCGGCGAGCATCAGCGACCTGGCCGGCTCGATGCCGCCGATGACCTCGACCACGATGTCGACGTCGGGCCGGGTGGCCAGCGCATGCGGATCCGCGGTGAGCAGCGAGCGGTCGATCGCGGCGGACCGGCGGTGCCCGACCCGCCGCACCGCGATCCCGGCCAGCTCCAGCCGGGCGCCGACGCGCGGGGCGAGGTCGTCCGCCTGTTCGATGAGCAGCCGGGCCACCTCGGTGCCGACGACGCCGCAGCCGAGCAGGGCTACTTTGAGGGTGGGCAGGGTCTGATTCATCCGATATCCAGGCTGAGCAGGTCGTCGAGGGTCTCGCGGCGGACGATGGGGCGGGCCGCGCCCGCGCCGACCGCGACCACGGCCGGGCGCGAGACGTGGTTGTAGTTGCTGGCCAGCGACC
>Ga0335078_10001506_pt1 | contig 35125 bp, 33 predicted proteins | sample Lox_Sample_32_FD_206711 | JGI IMG/M metagenome (GOLD analysis project Ga0335078, IMG submission 206711) | Soil microbial communities from Loxahatchee National Wildlife Refuge, Florida, United States - Lox_Sample_3.2 | ecosystem: Environmental > Terrestrial > Soil > Wetlands | place: USA...
TCTTGCGTCGTACTGACGACTTCCCAGCGAACGCTGGGTGGGCTTTGCGGAACGCGGCCGTAGACTTCGCGATCGAAATCCTCCACAATCTCGGAGCGCCGTTTGCTCCACCACAACTTCGCTGTCGTGACCCTCTTTCCACTATTCAGTACAAGCGGATCGGGAAGCTTCGGATACGGATTGGCCTTGGACTCATCGTAATTTGCCGCGTTGGACGATTTCGGATCACCATCGGCACCGCGCCGCAGGGAGCTAACGTTCAAGAGATCCATGGTGCGTTGATGGTCCTGCTCGGCTGTCAGCCGCGCCGGGGGAGGCAGATTCGACGCCGTCGCAGAGGCCATGGTCTTTGCGCTGTCTTGGGAATTGAAAGGAAAAAGTGCAAGAAGAACCAAAGCAGATGATCCGCCGAGTCGTCGCATTTTCAACGTTACTCTCGCTTTCGCAACGGTTGGTGCGTTTATGCTATACCTCCCCAATTGCAGCGTGCCATGCCTTCAGGTCATTCGCTTCTTTCGCCCCTAACCAACGTCGGCTCAGGCACTATAATTCCACCGGGTTCGCACAATGAGAGATTCCAGGAGGGTCCGGTGAAACCGATTCGCATCTTCTTGTCTTGCTTCTTTGTTCTTCTCATCACATCAACAAATTGGGCGCAGACTGAATCCTCGAAGGCGAAGGACACGTCTCGGCTCTATGGATATGCGGCGCAGTCTTCGAAGGCTGAACGCGAATGGGAGAAGAAATTTCAGGCTGGAATTGTGCCTGAGAATCTCCGCGAGAATATGCGACGCATGAGCGCTCGTCCGCATCACGTGGGCTCACCCTATGACAAAGACAACGCGGAATGGATTCTCTCGAAATTCAAGGAATCGGGATTCGATGCGCATATCGAGTCTTTCCAGGTGCTGTTTCCTACGCCGAAAGAGCGAGTGGTCGAGCTTATTGAGCCAACGCAATTCCGCGCCAAGTTGCAGGAACCTCCTGTTCCCGGAGACCCCACAAGTAGCCAGACATCTGAGCAACTGCCCACCTACAACGCTTATTCCATTGATGGCGATGTGACCGCGCCGCTCGTCTATGTGAACTACGGTAGCCGCGAGGATTACGAACAACTGGACCGTCTGGGCATTTCCGTCAAGGGCGCGATTGTAATTGCCCGTTACGGTGAAGCGTGGCGTGGCACTAAGCCCAAGGTTGCTGCGGAGCACGGTGCGATCGGCTGCATCATCTATTCCGATCCCAAAGACGATGGCTTCTTCAATGGCGACGATTACCCCAAAGGCGGCTGGCGGCCAAAGGAAGGGGTTCAGCGGGGCAGCGTGATGGACACCGACTATCCCGGTGACCCCTTGACTCCGGGGGTGGGAGCAACGGCCGATGCCAAGCGCCTTCCTATCAGCGAAGCGAAGACCATCACCAAAATACCGGTGCTTCCGATTTCTTATGGTGACGCGTTGCCGCTTCTCTCTGCGCTCGCTGGACCTGTCGCGCCGGAGAAGTGGCGCGGCGCGCTACCGATCACCTATCACATCGGGCCAGGGCCGTCTAAAGTTCACCTCAAGGTTGCTTCCAACTGGGATTTGAAGCCAGTGAATGATGTGATCGCAATCATGCGTGGTTCAGAAGAGCCGGATCAATGGGTGATTCGCGGAAATCATCACGATGCGTGGGTCAATGGAGCCGATGATCCCTTGTCCGGCATGTCCCCCGTATTGGAGGAAGCAAGAATGCTCGGCGAACTCCACAAACAAGGATGGAGCCCAAAACGAACCATCATTTATTGTGCCTGGGACGGTGAAGAACCTGGATTACTGGGTTCGACCGAGTGGGTGGAAACACATATCGTCGATCTTCAAAAACATGCAGTTGCCTATATCAATTCCGACAGCAACGGCCGCGGTTTCTTTCATGCTTCTGGTTCCCACGATCTGGAGAAGGTAATCAATGACGTAATTCGTGACATTAACGATCCGGAAAAAAACATCCCTGTCTGGCAGAGAGCTCGTTTGTCGCGTATTGCAAACGCCAAGAGTCAGGAAGAGAGAAGCGAGATTCGCAAACGCGTGGAGCTCACGATTGGAGCCCTCGGAGATGGTTCCGACTATGCATCATTTCTCGATCACGCCGGTGTCTCGGCGTTGAACATTGGTTACGGCGGTGAAAATGATGCCGATGCCTACCATTCCATCTATGACGATTTCTACTGGTACACACATTTCGTCGACACTGATTTCTCCTACGGACGCGCGCTGGCACAAACCGGCGGCACCACCGTCATGCGCCTGGCGGACGCGGAGTTGATCCCATTCGAATACACGGAGATGGCCGAAACTATCGGGAGGTATGTGACGGAGCTCGAGAAGATCCTCAAAGAAAAACAGGATGAGATCACCGAACGCAATCTCGAGTTGAAGGAAGGCGTCTTCACGGCAATCTCTGATCCCCAGAAGACGTCTGTCCCTCCACCGCGAGAAGCGGTTCCTCCGTATATGAACTTCGCTCCCTTGAAGAATGGTGTAGAGGCCATCAAACGAAGCGCCGAGCGCTATCAGGCTGCGATCGCCAAAGTACAGGCTGAAGGAGCCTCCGAACCTTCCTCGCAGACCCTGAACTCACTGAATACAGATCTGTTGGCAATCCAGAGAACTTTCCTGACGGAAAGAGGGCTTCCAGAGAGGCCATGGTTCAAGCACCAGGTCTACGCGCCAGGGGCTTATACCGGATACGGCGCTAAGCCCCTTGCGGCCGTCCGCGAGTACATGGACGAGAAAAAATGGGCCGAGGCTGATGCCCAGATCCCCGGAGTCGGTAGAGTGCTCGACGATGTCGCGGCAGCGATTGGAAAAGCGGCTGACGAGCTCGAAGCTGCGACACCGGCCGGACACTGAACTGGTGAAGCTCAAGAGTTGATAACCGTCCGGCCCTGTCACCGTGGGGCCGTTGGCGTCTTAGGATCGCATCCGTTCACTCGAACTACGTAAGCGCATGGAGTTTCCTACCACCGACACGCTGGAGAGCAACATGGCGGCGGCAGCCATTATGGGATTTAGGAGTCCTGTCACGGCCAGAGTGATTCCAATCGCGTTGTAGAAGAATGCCCAGAAGAGATTCTGGCGTACGATGCGCATTGCTTTCTGTGAGAGATCGAAGACGTCGAGAGTTTTGCGAGGTGATCCACTCATGAGCACGACTGCCGAAGCGTTTATGGCGACGTCGGTGCCGGAGCCCATAGCGATACCGAGATCGGCTTGAGCCAGAGCCGGCGCGTCATTGATGCCATCTCCGACCATCGCGACAACCGAACCTCGGTCTTGCAGGCGGCGGACGACGTTCGCTTTTTCTTCGGGAAGTACCTCATATTCATAAGAGTTGATTCCCAGACGGCGGGCAACCCATTCGGTGCTGGCCTTGGAGTCTCCTGAGACGACTCGCACTTCCACGCCACGACGCTTGAGTTCTGCGGTTAATTCAATGGCGTCCGTCTTCAGTCTATCGCCGAAGACTGCAAATGCGTGCAGGGCTCCATCCCAGCCGACAAACGAGACTGTCTTACCTTCTGCTTCCAGGTCGCGCGCTTGATCCTCAACGTTGTCTTCGATCCAGATTCCCAGATCTTTCACCAGGCGGCGATTGCCCGCAAAAACATGCTTTCCTTTCACGATCCCGGTAATGCCCTTGCCTTTGTAGATTTCCAGTGAGGTCGCATCATCTAGCTTCATTCCCTTGTGGCGAGCGAATTGACTGACAGCTGTTCCGAGCGGGTGTTCGGAATATTGTTCGAGTGAGGCCAACCGAAACAGCACTTCACAATCCTGTGCACCAGTTGCGTGATAAGGAGGCGAATGCATTACAGAGACTGTATTGGAAGCTTCGAGGGCTACTCCAGCGAAAGTGGCCTGAGTACACAGCTCCTGGCAAGGCACGATTTCGAGCAGAGAAAACCTTCCTTCTGTAACCGTGCCAGTCTTATCGAGTATCACGGTGTCGACTTTGCGAAGCATTTCGAGCACGCGGCTGTCGCGGACAAGAATTCCCCGGCACGACGCTGCACTTAAAGCGGCTGTGATCGCCAACGGGGTCGCCAATCCAAGCGCGCAGGGGCAGGCAATCACCAGCACCGTGATGGCTCGCATGAGGGACTGGCCTATCCCCGCCGTGCCCGTGATCCAAGTGAGCGTAAACGTAAGGAGAGAGATCAGCACGACACAGGGAACAAAGATCCGGGAAACACGATCAACCGAGCGTTCTAGCTGAGATCGCCTACTGAGCGCGTTCTCGACCAATGCGATGATGCGAGACAGCGTCGAGTCATTTGCTGATTTTGATGCTTGAACTCTGAGGACGCCGTCAAGATTGATGCTGCCCGCGGATATGCGCTCCCCCAAATGCTTACCCAAGGGGAGGGATTCCCCTGTCAGCAGCGACTCGTCGACATGAGACTCGCCTTCGACGATTATCCCATCTGCGGGAATACGCTCGCCCGCCTTGACTACGAAGACTTCTCCGGGCTCGAGTGCGTCCACGCTGGCAAAGCGCTCGGAACCGTTGGCCAGCAGGCGAATTTTGTTGGGCATCATTTGATGGAGCGTATTGATCCAACGGGAGACACTTTCTTTGGCGCTGTGTTCGATAAGTTTGCCCGCGAGCACGAGCGTCACGATGACCGTGGCGGTGTCGAAATATAAGTGGATTTCTCCGCGGAAGGTCTGCACGACGCTGTACCCGTAAGCCGAAAGAATCCCGAGAGCCAGAAGAGCTTCCATGCGAATCGTACGGTTCAGAAGACCTCGCCAAGCCAGTCTCAGGACTGGCTGTGCACAATAGAAGACGACCGGCGTGGCTAGAAACATCAGTAAGAAAGGAAGGCCTCGCCGCACGCTGCCAGAAATCTGCTCGAAATAGCCGGTATAGAGGACGAGGCTGAAGCTCATGATGTTGACCCAGAGAAAGGCTGCCAGTCCGGTGCGGACGAGGAGGTCACGACGCCCTGTCTCGGCAGATTCGGTATCGCTGGCAAACTCCTGGGCCTCGTAGCCGAGACTATTTATACGGCTGAGAATACGATCCCGAGGCAAGGTTTGCGGTTGGTAGCGCACCTTCAGGAGATCAGAGGCGAACGACGCTTCGGCCAGCACGACTCCGGGCATGGAGAGGAGCGCGTGCTCGATGAGCCACGCACAGGACGTGCACCACATGCCGGTGACGTGGAGGAGCAATTCTTGGGTAGTGACGTCCGCATTGACCGAGATCTCCGATCTCGCGTCCTCAGCATCACGATTGGAGATCAGTCCTAATTGAAAGCTGCGCTGAAAGAGTTCCGTCTGGCGAATGTCTTGACCCGCACGGATAGCGCCGCTCTCCCACAGGATGAGATAGACATTCATGCAGCCGAGGCAGCAGAAAAAATGGTCGAGATCACCGACGTGATGTTGCAAAGGATGCTTGCCGCATCCCAAGCCGCATAAATCGCATTCTTTGCCTGTAGCCATTTGAGTGCGCCATCTCAATGCGAGTGTGCGGAATCCGTACCGACGGGTTTGCCGTGCTGGTCGAGGAATACAGGATTCGTGCGCTTGGTGACCACATAGCAGAAAATCAGAATGCCGATAAACAACGCGAAGACAAAGGTAAGGAAATACATTAGGGGCGCGGGCTGCTTGCGAGCCCTTGCGCCAGCCAGGGTGTTCCATTCGGTTGTACTCATGCGTCCTCCGGTCTGATGATTGTTTGGCTGGGCCAACTGACGCGCTAACGTGAATCCTGGGTCGGGGTAATGAATGTCTCCTCGAAGAGGTCTGTCTCGTTGCCAACTCTGCTGATGAGGCGAAAATGATTTACGCCTGCCTGGAGATTCGCGGATTTCGAGGCCGCAATCTCGAACTCTTGTTGGACAGTTTGGCCGGCGGCAACAACCACAGCATTTTCGAAACTGGCAAAACTCGCACCGGGCAACCCGTCGATCGACAGTTGAGCGATAGCCTGCTCGCGTCCGCGATTCGCGACCTGCAAACGGAAACGGTTGTAGACGGTTCCATCTTCCGCCAACCGATACATGGTCGTGCGATCAGGCGCGATACGGACTAGCACGGACCGCCGCATAGAGAGGGCAGTGAACAGGCCAGCGCCGTAGCAGAGAATGATCAACAGCACCACGACACGCTTGGCGTTACGCAGGCCAACCTTCTGATACCATGTTTGGCCAGCAGTCCCGAGTTTTTCGCCGTGTTCTCCCCAAACATAGTGGATCAGACCCTGCTTGCCGAGCCGGCGGAGGACATCCGCACAAGCATCAACGCATTCACCGCAGTGAATGCATTCGATCTGGTAGGGCGAGGTACGAATGTCGATGCCCATGTGGCAGACGCGCACACACTTCTTGCATTCGATGCACTCGCGATCTTCGTCGCGGTAATGGACGATGAGCGTCTCGCTGTCGCCCAGCATCCCTTGCAGGTATCCGTAAGGACAGACGGTGGTGCAAAAACGTTGGCGGACGAAAAGGAAATCGAGCAGGGTGAGCAGTGTGGTGGATGCGCCCGCGATGCCGCCTGTGGTTTTGATGTCGAGAGCCAGCAGGCGGTGAAGCAGGTCGCGCGGCTCCACGAAATAAGAGATAAATGCAAACGCTAGGATCACCGAGGCAATCGTGGCAATCGCGTAGAACAGAAGCTGGGCGAGGAGCTTCCGCTGAGGAGCATTCCAGCGGACGTATTTGTTGACGGTGCGAGTCAGCTTGCTCTCAAGCGCGATTGAGGCTTCACTGAAAATCATTTGCGGGCAGAGGTACCCGCAATATACCCGCCCGTAGAACATCGCCATGGCGGCGATGAGGAACATGAGAAACATCAGCGAGAAGAAAATGATGGAAAACTCACTGATCCAGAGCTCATAGCCGAAGAAATAGAACCTCTGGCGCGGGATGTCAAAGCGCATCAGGTTGGCGAAGGGCAGTGCGAAGAAGATAACGACGCAGCCGGCGTGAATTGCTTTGCGAATCCGATGGAACGAGAACGACTGCGACGGCGGTAGTGGAGGATTCCGCTCGCACTTGGGGAGCATCTTGATCGATGCCGAGATGTTCGCGTTTCCGGGCTTGGCTTCAGTAGTGGGCATGCATGTGCCCTCCCATCATCAGCATCGTCGGCATCGTGCCGCGCCACACCAAGATTAGCCCCATGAACATGACTCCCGCCGCGGCTAACTGGCTTCCCCAACGGTTCAATCGCATGCGAATGGCCGAGGAAAATATTCCAAGCGCCACCAGCGATCCAGCTGTGCCCAATCCAAAGGCCAGCATGTCAACGGCTCCGGCGAATGCGGAACCGGTCGCCATCGCCCTAAGCAGAGCGGCATAGATCAGTCCGCAAGGTAGCAGGCCCATTGCCAGGCCCAGAAGGAATCTGTTGCTCGAGCCCGGCGCGGAAAGTAGCTTCGCGGCTCTCCGCAGAAACAGCGACGGAATCCAAAACGGACTGTTCCCCAGAGGACTTGAGGGGATGATGCCCAACATGGCGATTCCCACGACGATCATGAATCCGCCGCAAACGAACGCGAGGATGTGACTGAATCCTGCCATGCGTCCGAGCAAGCCTAAAGTTCCGCCGGCAACGCCAGCGACGGCGCCCAGCAACGAGTAGACAAGAACTCGTCCGGCGTTATAAGCCAGATGATTGCCAAGAAGAGGCGAGAACAGCGAACCGTGGGGTTTGCTCTTCTTCAAGAGCTCTCCCGCGGCCACGCTGTAGGAGAGCACGATGGGCCCACACATTTGCACACAATGCAAACTGCTGACCAGCCCCAGCATGAACATCAGGCCAAACTCAAGCGGCGTCACGACGTCCCCTGTGGGACGGCGGACTGCGCCACGTTGCCGAGATATTCAATTGCAGCGTTCGGCGTCGGCACGGTAATACACTCGCGATAGAACTCGAATTTTTTCATGGTGACCGCACGCGTTGGACAACGGGACGCACACAGGCCGCAGCGGATGCACGTGGCCTCGTCCTTCAGCATTACACCGCCGAGAGCATCGAGTTCCTGCATGGGCATAGTGCGCAATTCGTCGCGGCTAATACCTAGACTGTGGGCGACCATGTCCTGCCATTGCGCCTCCTTGCAGAGCTCGCTGAGGCCCACCAGGCGAATGAGGTTTTGTGGACAAACGTCGACACAACCGTTACAGGCAATGCAGGTCGAGGTGTCGAAGACGGTGTTGACGTTGCAACGTAAGCAGCGAGACGCTTGGCGGTGCGCATCATCGACCGGAAAGTTTTCTTCGATGATGGCCAGCGAACTCGAGCGCGCGGTCACGTCGAGAACGGGTGGCGTAGCGCGCGGCAGGCGCTCCCAACCCTCAGCCATGGTGTAGACGGCAGGCGCCCAGTGACTGCGAACAACAATATCGGTGCGGGTGCCCCGCAAAAAGTCGTGCATGGAGCGCGCTGCAATTTGTGCCGACGCGATCGCATCGATAAAAAGGCGCGGGCCGTGAGCGATGTCGCCGCAGGCGAAGACATCGGGAGCGGTCGTTTGGTACGTCTCGCGATTGACCTTGATCAGCCCACGCTCGCTCAGGACTCCATCTTCCGGCTTCAGGAATGAAAGGTCAGAGGTCTGCCCGATGGCATAAATTATGGTGTCCGCAGGAATATCTTCGACGTCCGTCTCGTCGAAACTTGGATTGAAGCGGCCGGTCGCGTCGAATACCGATGTGCAGCGAATGGTTCGCAGCGCAGTCACCGTCCCGTTGTCGCCGAAGATCGCTTTGGGACCGCGCGAGCTGTGCAGCTTGAGACCTTCTTCTTCTCCCTCGATGATTTCGACCTCATCGGCAGGCATCTCTTCGCGCTTTTCCAGACATACGACGTGCACCTCTTTGTCCCCGCTCAAACGCAAAGCGGAGCGGGCAACGTCGTAGGCAACTTGCTCGCCGCGTTCCATGTCGGCGATTGCCTCACCACGTGTCTGTGCTCCGGCCGGGCGCACGGCGGAACGGGCGACGTCATACGCGACATTGCCGCCGCCAATCACAACGATCCGCCGGCCCAAGGGAAGAGGCTTGCCTTCATTGAAGGCGCGCAGAAAATCCATGCCGTCGTAGACGCCGGCGCGGTCAGAGCCGGGCAAAGGCAACTTCCGCCCCTTAGGAAGACCGATCCCAAGGAAGATTGCTTTATATCCTTCGCGGCGCAGATCGCCGATGGAGAAATCTCGTCCCAAGCGCATGTTGCATTTGAGTTCAACGCCCAACGACAGAACTGCCTGAATCTCCTGCCGCACCAGGTTGCGGGGAAGGCGAAAGACCGGCACGCCCACCATCAGCATTCCGCCCGGTTCAGCGTCTGCTTCGAAGACGGTAACTTTGTAGCCCACCTGAGTAAGGTCGTGAGCGACCGTTAACCCGGAAACACCACCGCCTACTACCGCGATCTTTTCATAGCTGCCACGATTTGGCGGCAGCATGCGTTGATCGCAGCCTTCGCGGTGAACGCGGAAGTCCCCAGCCTCCGGGCCGAACTGCGTCGTGACAAAGCGCTTCAGCGAGCGGATCGAAACCGGTGCATCAACATCGCCGCGCCGGCAGTTTAACTCACACGGAGCACCGCACACTCGACCGCAAATCGAAGCAAATGGGTTCGTGGCGCGGGCAATGCGATAAGCATCTTCGTAACGCCCTTCGCCGATGGCCGTCACATAGCCGCACGCGTTGGTGTGCACGGGGCAGGCGTGCTGGCACTTGACCATTTTGATCCAGTAGTCGGCCCCTTCAATCGCTTCGAACTGTGCCCATTCGCTCATTGGTCGTTGTCTTTTTTAAGCTCCCTGCTTTGTTCTCTTCAGTCCTTGTGAACTGCTTTGAATCCGAACGCAATTACGATGACCGCGTACACCGCAACCAGCGCGATGACGGCATACATGAAAGCGGGTGAGGATTGCGTCACGCTATTGAACTGGCGGACGAGTGCACCCCGGTTGGAATGGTTCACTTCCCCATTCATGTAGAAGAACAGGTAACCAATCGCACCGGCCATGATCACAATGTAGGCGAACTTCAGAAAAGTGGGCACGCCCGTGCCCTTGCGTTCTGTGATCCAGCCGTCCGCGTAATCCTGGATCTCGCTTTCCGGTTTCGTCGCAACTTCTGTCTCCGGCATATCTTCTGTCCTCAATTCGTCTTGGAGTCTGGGTCGTTGTTGTTGCCGCTCTCGTCGTCGGCGAGCATGCGGTACTTCGGCTCTTCGCTTTGGTTCCCCCAATACCCGTCGTGACGGGAACGGACCAGAAAGAAGATCGCCCCCAGGAAGCACAGAAAGAACAGCAAGTACGCCAGAAATACGCTCGGGTATGTGTAGTCGCTCATCTAAGTGTCACTTTTCGTAGTCACTGTCCGGCCGCCAGTTTTTGGCTCGGCCCAATGTCTGGATGTAAGCCACCAGAGCGTTGAACTCCTCGTCGTTGTTGGCGATCCATGAGAAGGGCGGCATGACCGAGCCTGGCACGAGGTCCCGCGGATTGCGGAAGTGCGTGCGGTGCCACTGCCGGTCATATTTTCCGCCGACGCGGGAAAGATCGGGCCCGGTGCGCTTGGTGCCGAACATGTGCGGGCTGTCGTAGACGAATTCGTCGGGCGTCGAGACGGGTGAGTCTACGCCCTTCCAGCCGGAACGCTTCGTGTCCGAGAGCAGGGTGCGAGTCTGTTGCGTGTGGCAATACCAGCAGCCCTCACGCACGTAGATGGCGCGGCCTTTGAGCTGGAGTTCGGTGTAGGGTAGCAACTTCCCGGTCGGTCCCTTCGAGGGATCGCTGTTGTCGAATGGCTTGGACCAGCTTTTGTCGACGAGGGGTGGAACGACCGTGGTGAGCAAACCTCCAATGAAGAAGAACACCAAGGCCGCGATCACGAAGCCGATAGCGCTTTTATCAGTTTTCTGCAGCATGGCATTCTCCTTAAGCGGTGGCGGCTGGCGCCGTGCGTGTTGCGGGCTGGCCGCTACCGACGACAGTGGCCAGAATGTTGAACAGGAAGGTGGCGATGCCGGCAAACATCAGCACACCTGAGAAGAAGCGCACCGTCCAAACCGGCTTCAGGGCAACCACTGTGTCGATGAACGGGATGGACGGGTTATTCCATTGCCAGCCTTGCCAAAAGCCACCTAGCCAGAGCGTCACGAAAAATCCGAGACCGCCAATCATGAAGAACCAGAAGGTCCAGTTGGCGAGCGCATCGGAATGGAGCGGTGTGCGGAACATCCGCGGAACCACGTAATAGCAGCCGGCGATGGCGAAGAACGAAAAGCAGCCGAGTAACGCCATGTGCGCGTGCCCGGGAATCCAGTCAGTCTTCGAAACGATGGCATTCACCGAGCGCAGGCTGTGCATTGGCCCTTGAAAGCAAGTCAAGAGGTAGAAGACGACGCCCGACATCAGGAACTTCAACGGGATGTTGTCGCGCAGCTGATGCCATTGCCCTTTCATGGTAGCGAAGAAGTTGTAGACCACCGTCCAGACCGGAATCAGAAGCATGAGCGAGAACGCAATCGCGATGGTCTGCAGCCATTGTGAAATCGGTCCGTGGATCATGTGGTGCGCGCCTGTCCAAACGTAGACGAAGGCCAAGGACCAGAAGCCAATCATCGATAGCTTGTGGCTATAGAGCGGAGTATTCGAAGCCTTCGGGATGAAGTAATACGCCATGGCCAAGCCGATCGGAGTGAAGATCAGACCGACCGCGTTATGGACATACATCCAGTTGAGATTCGCCTGGTTGGTACCGGTCGTGAAGAAGACCGCGATGTTGCCTGTGCTGTAGACGAATGTCGTCCACAGGATGGTTGCCATCGTGTACCAGAGGCTGACGTACATCTGCTCGTATTTGCGAGTGGCGACCGTGGCGAAAATGTTGATGCCGAACATGACCCATGCCACGACGACCAGCGCAACCAGCGGCAACGGTAACTCTGCGTACTCCCATCCTTTATTAAATCCGGCAGGCAAGGCGTACACCGCTCCGAGAACGATCACATTCCATATGCTCGCGGTCGCGACGCCAAGCTTCTCGCTCCACAACTTGACGCCGCAGAGTCGCGGGACGACGTAGTAGGCCAGTCCCAGGTCCGCCGGGAGAAGCCAGCCAAACAGCATTCCGTTGACGTGTAACGGGCGGAGGCGTCCATAAGAGAGGTAAGGAACGCTGCCCAGCAGTTGCGGCCAGACGAATTTGGCGGCAATCGTTAAGGCTACGATTCCGACAATAAAGAAATAGGTGATCGAACTGAGCAGGAACCATTTCGCCGTCGTGTCTTGATGAATTGAGTCAGCTAATGGAACCGCACCGATCGGTGTCGCGCGCGTTACTTGCACCCCTGGCATAGCACCTCCTGGTTCAATTGGGGACGATTCACGTTGGACGTGAGCGTTGGAGCTTTCTCGCTGGCCGGTGGAACCGTTTGCGAATTCATACCGCGAATGAAGTTAATAAGATCGCCGACATCGTTTTGCGTGAGCCCATAGTCGATCCACGACGGCATCGCGGTTCCCTGCACACCATACAAAATGGAGTCAAAGAGGCGCTTATCGGACACGTTGTTCACGAAAAACGAATTCCGCAGGTTACGCGGGCGTGGGCTGATGTCCAGCGAGTTCGGTCCCTTGCCATCTGCTTTGCGTCCATGACAGCCGGTGCAGCGTTGTAGGAACGTCTGCTCTCCGCGGCGAATGGAATCCAAGCTCGACACAACCGGATTTTGTTCAGGAACTTTGTGTGCTTTGAGTTCCGGACGCGGTTCGCGAACAAATGCCTGGAATACGTAAGCCAGCACGGCGTGGCGCTGTTCATCGGTCAACACGCGCTCCCACGGTGGCATCGATGTGCCGGGCACGCCGCCTTTCAGAGATTGCAGGAAACGATCTTCCGGCTTGCTATTCATGAACGTAGCCTTGGTCAGATCGCGCGGTGCGGGATCGAGATACAGATGGGTGACGCCCCTGCCGTCTCCGTCCTCGCCGTGGCAGCGGGCGCACAGACCCTTGTAGATCTCTTCTCCGGTCTTGAAAGAAGGCGGAGTCGTGCGCGTCTTCAAATAGGCGGAGATCGAATGGAAGTCCGCCTCCGCGAATCCGAAAACCGGCATGATGGAATCGGGAATCCGCGATTTCGGCTCGCGGAAGTGGGCCATCATCCAGTCCTCATCTCGGATCAACCCTTCGTAGGAAAGGTCGGGCGCGATATGGCCGTCGTGCTCGTTGAGTTTGTGGCAAGCGGTGCAGGACCGGTCACTGATCAGTTGTTGGCCGCGAACCGGCGAAGGAGCCGTCGACGCTTGCGGATTCGATGCAGCCTCGAGCTTGGTCTGTTGCAACCGCGAGCGGTATTGGCCGAGTGAGGTCTCGGCGAAGTTGATGCCGCGACGGCTTTTCAGGAAGACCGTCAACGCCTTGATCTCATCGTCAGTCAGATCAAATTTCGGCATGAACGAAGTCGGCTGGAAGGCGCGCGGATTGACTGTGTGCTCCCACAGATAGTTGACCTTGTATTTCTTGCCCACTTCGCTGAGGTCAGGCCCTAACGTTCCGTTGGAGAGGCCTTCAATGCGATGGCATCCGTAGCATGCCTTCTCGAAGAAGAGCTGCCGGCCGCGCTGCACCAACGGAGTGCCGGCAAAGTTGTCTTCCGTATGGCATTGCGCGCAGTTGGCCTCCATGTACTCTTTGCCCGTCAACTTCGACTTGTATTCGGCATGCCAGTTGACTTGCGTGACATAGCCGAGCATAGGCTCAGGCCAGAATTCATCCTCGCCGTGCGCGTAGAAAGTCTCGAGTCCGCGTCCCTGTCCGTCATGGCAAAGGGTGCAACCGAAGTCGGTAAACTTGTGCCGCCGTTCCCAGCGGCCGTTACGCTGAACATCACCCAGCGTCGCGGAATAAGGATGCGTGCGCAGCGGTTCGGCGTGTGCTTGAAATCGCGGATCGTCACTGGCGATGTGGCAGGTGATGCATCGGTCTACGCGGGCTTCGCCAGACTGCGTCGCACCGAATTGCGTGACCATGATCTGCTCGATGCGCGGGCTGCGTTCGTCAATGGCGTGGCGCTCGGGGTCCGTCTTCGCCAAGCTCCGCGCCTGTTCGAAATACGCCGTCTGGTGCTTCTCCCAGCGGTTAAAGAACTGATCGTAGAAAACGATCCCGTGCACGATCAGAACCACAAAACTCACGACTGCCAGTGTTACGCGGGTGCTCACAAAGTTCTCCTCACTGGTTCCCCTCGCGTTCTCATCGCGGTTTTCGTCACCAGGGCGAGACGAATTCCCAGTTCGCCCCCCGGAAAAACGTACCTATGATGATCAACCCAACGTTGACGATCACGAATGTCAAGAACAGGAAATTGGCCAGCAGGCGTTCCCGGGCAAACCAGCGGCCCACGCCCGCAACCTTGCGATCGATATATGGAACGAGAAGAAGCAGCAGCACCTCGATCGTAGGAATGCCCACTCCTCCCCAGAACGCGGAATAGCTGACCTGCTCCTGGAGCCCCAGGAAATACCATGGTGCCTTGGCCGGGTTCGGCGGATGCATCACGTTCACTGGCTGCTCCAGCGGAGCATTGAAGAAGAGTGAAACCAGTAGGACTCCGGCCACCGTGATCAGGAAAACAACCAGCTCCGCCATGAAAAGATTGGGCCACGCGAACACGGAGCGATCCGGTACGTTGCCAATCTTCGTAAACGGACCGCGCACCAGTCCCTGAATGCCGTAGTGGCGCTTTTGTAGGACCGGCGTAGCCGCGGCCGCAGCCGCAGATGACGTCGCCATGATCACCGCAGGTCCTTGAACGATTTCAACCGAATTCGTTGGTTCATCGATGGGAAGCGTATCTTCTTCGGCTGGCCGCGAAAGGCCGCCGTCTTTGCGGATTCTCCAGAAATGAATCGCGGCCAGTAAGGAAAGCACGGCGGGCAGCACCGCAACGTGCAGCACATAAAAGCGAAGCAAAGCCTCTTGACCCACGGTTGTGTCGCCGAGCAGGAGGAACTTCACCTGTTTGCCCACCAGCGGTGCGTAGCTCGCGATCGATGTACCGACGGTGATCGCCCAAAACGCCAGCTGATCCCAGGGGAGCAGATAGCCCGTGAAGCTCATAAATAAGGTGACGAGCAACAGAAGGACGCCGAGCACCCAATTGAATTCACGCGGAGGCTTGTAGGAGCCCGTCAGAAAGACGCGGCACATATGCAGAAAGACCGCCGCGACCATGGCGTGCGCCGACCATCGATGCATGTTGCGCAAGAAAATGCCGAACGCCACCGTCCCACGCAAGTCAAGCATGCGGTCATAAGCCTGCGTGGTTGAGGGCACGTAATAAAACATCAGCAGAATTCCGGTCACCACCAGAATGAAAAAAAGAAAGAATGAGATCAGCCCAAGCCCGAGCGTGAACGTCGCGCGCAGACTGTTGCGGTGGACTTTGACCGGGTGCAGATGCAGAAAGAAGTTGGTGAAACTAGTCGAAGCCCGCCCCAGATCAGAGGAAGGGAGCGGGTTGCGGAAGATCGACCGCCAGACGTTCTCCGGCAACTCGATCAGAGACTTCCCGGGACGTGATGTCGTTTGGTTGCTCATACTCGCAAGTAATTCCCTGCTTCGATTTCTGTGTCCTTATCGACTTCAATTTCTCCGTTCGGTGCCAAGCTGACCTGGAACCACGGCAGCGCTCGCGGGGCCGGCCCACCGGTTACGTTGCCATCCTGGTCGTAACGAGAGCCATGGCAGGGGCAGGCAAAACCGGTCTCCGAAACTGAGACAATGCAGCCCAGGTGAGTGCAAGTGGTCGAGATGGCCGCAATCTTGTCGCCCTCTCTCACCACGCAGACTCGCCGCTCATCCAGCGAGACTCGGGCGCCCGAAGGAAAATCTTCCGGCTTGCCGATGGAGAAGCGATTCGGCTGGCCGTAGGTCGCGCGTGGCTTGATAAAGATGAGGTTGGAAAATGCGGTTATGATGAGCGACCCGAACAAGCCGAAGCCGCTTATCCATGACAGCACTCGCCGCCGAGTCACCGCGTCACCCGTCTCCTCAATTGCGGGCTTGACTGGGGGTTTCATCTTTTTTCTCCTGTGGTGGAGAATCGACCAATTCCTCCACATCCGACCAGAACATCTGGTATTTGGCATCCTCTAGATGGCTGAAGTAGTCTTTCTTCACGGCAAACACAAACACCAGCACGGCTCCGATTCCCATGCAAAGACTGGCGATGATGGTGATCCACGTCAGTTCCATTAGTCACGCCTGTCCTCGGACGTGCTGCTTTAGATCGGCGTTTCGCGACGCTCGCGCAATCCACACCGGCTTTTCATGCAGGCGACAGAGCCGGTCGGAATCAGATTTGGCTCGTGCGGCCAAACTTGCGACTGATGCCGCTTCCAGCACCTTTACGATTGCCGCCTGCGCCTCGACCCAAACCTGGTGCGCCGGGCACCATGACTTTCTCTCGCACGACGGACCTTGCATCAGGCACTGGTTCAGACGCAGCGGTCCCTCGATTGCCTCGACTATGGCCAGCAGCGAGAGGCTCGTGGCAGGAACCGCTAAGGAAAAGCCGCCACCGGACCCGCGTTGCGACCGGATCAGCCGCGACCGCACCAGTTTCTGCAGTACCTTCGACAGAAAATGCCCCGACACGTCCGTCGCACGCGACAACACCGACTGACGGACTGTGGACCCGTGCGGCAATCCGGCAAGGTGGATCATTACCCGGACGGCATAGTCCGAAGCGCGAGTGATCTGCATAAAATTCCCGAATTGGACCGACTTGGTCCGATTCGACCCGAAAATTTAAATCTCGGCGCAAATTGCGTCTGTGATCACTAGCACTAGAGCTAGTGACCCCTGTCACGGTCACCGGCGCAGATACCGGCGGGATTCGCAGTGCATTTGCTGAACAATTCTCACCAGAGTTTTGTGATGATTCGAGCAAAGTGACAGAGGCGTAGCTCAACGCTTTTGTGGGAGGGCATAACGCTCCTTCCACAGCCTTTCCTCCGCCCTGTGGGAAATACAGGAATCACCCGATTCTGGGGAAGCTCGATGTCGGTTACCTTGTTTTCAATCAATAAAAGAAGGATTCTTGCCATGAGTACTGGTATTCCCTACATCACTCCAAGCGCAGATATGGCCTGGCACATGTTGTATCGGGCGGCTCTTTTTGAAACCGATCGCGAGAAGATTCCACAGCGTATCGTCGAAGCAGAGGACGCCATTCGAGCTCGGGGAAGGGAATTATTCGTGAATCCCAGCGACCATGTTGAGGAACATCAGGTTCTTGACGATGCCCTCTATGCGTTGCGCGCACTCCGAACCTGTATCGTCCCTGAAGCAAACGCCGCCTAAAGGACGTCTACCCAGAATTTTCCGGCAGTCTCCCGCTCTTTGGCGACTAGGCTTGATGGAAGAAGCATCAACCGCCAGCTACTATTTTCCTGCTAATAGCGGAAATCTGACTCGGACTACGCCCCAGATTTCGCTCCGGTCTTCGGGATCCGGCTCGCCCATCGGTCAGGATTCTCGGGTGGATCGGGGGGGTTCCTCGACAGGCGAGGGGGGTGGTTCCCCAGGAATACGCAATTGAAACTCGAAGGGAGACGCAATGTTCGGTTGCATGGCTCTCAGATGTGCGCGTCGAGAAAACGGGGCCATCCAAGTCCAGCGTTTCGTCCCTGCATTCAGCGAGCAGCGTTTAAAACGATATAGGCCAAACCAGCGACCGAAATTATGATACAGGCGTACGGCCAGTATTCGAGGGCGTGCCTTATCAGCAGTGTCACTGATTCCGAACGTGCCTGACAAATCTGTGACATGGCGAATGCGTTTCGCTGAATAACTCAAACTGATTGTTGCAGCCGGAAAGCGGCTTCCGAACATCTTTAACGCAAAGAGAATTTATCCGATTAAACCGGCCCATCTGCAACAGAACAATCAGGTAAACCTTGTAGTTGGGCGAAGCCGGCCCCTGAACGTGGGGTTCGCCTACTTCATCATTTCTGCCGAGGATGAATCGGACCTCGGCAATGTCGACCGAAAAGTTGCGCACGCTTCGGGGGACAGACCGAAAAGGAGCGTCAGTACAGACCCGAGGCGAGTCCAGCAAGCAGAAACGTGACTGCGGTAGGAAAATCATAGCTGGGGCGGCTTCTGTTTTGCGATGCCATGCGTTCTCACGCAGAATGAGATAGCGGGGTGGGTGGCTTTGTTCCCGTTGATCGATCACGTGTGCGGCTCGATACTGTCCGCATCAATCCTGTTGCTGCTCAAGTCGAGTTTCCCAGTCACTTTGACCTGCTCGCCCATGTAATGCTTAGCTTTCTCCGGATTGTGAAAGCGATAGGTCTGACGAAACGCGGAGTGTTGAAATAGTCCGCTAAGCAACAGCCCCGTGGGCTATCGTCTTTTCGATGCTTGCTGCTTCCAATGCTCCTGTGCGGCGAAGCAATTCGATAACACCATCAATTCTCGCGCTCTCCTGGCACGATACGTACACCAGCACTCCGACGTCGCAGAGCCGGCTGGACAGCCTCTCCGCATCATTCTTGGCAAAACCCAATCCAACCAGGGTTCTCGACTCTCCGTTGAGAGAACCTGAATTCTCTTCAACTACCAGGGCATGAAAAAATGCCCTGGAGCGAATAAAGAAACCGATGGTAGGAATTACGACAGCTCCGAACTCTGAAAACCAGCCGATCATACGGGCGCTGATTGCGCTCGCCTCCCTTTCCTCACTGAACATCTTGGCATCGCGGATCACCGTAGCCACGGGATGAGTAGGCGAAAGTACCATGCAAATGTCTTCGTTTTCGAAACCAGCGCGATTCAAGGTGTACACGATGTCGGACAAGGTGGCTCCGGCGGGATACATTCCGTACGCGGCAGCTGCTAGGCTGGGTGTCATGGCAAAATCTCCAAATGCAGGGAAGCATCACGAACTGGCGTATTGGAACGCGATTGAAAAAAGCTACAGGATCATTGCTGAAGTTACACTAAGGTGAATCATGTATGAGACCAGCCATTACCGTTTCTGGGGCTTTGTGGGGCCCATTTCTGATGGTTGACTCAATTCCGACCTCACAGTTGACGCCACTGCGACGCGAGAAGGTCCGCCGAGCGGACTGAGTCGAAAACGCACATACGAGAAGCGCAAATCGAAAGCAAGTAACGCTCCAGCGGCTCTTGCGTGCATCACTGTATTCCATGACGAGGGCATTGATCTTATAAATGCGGCATAAAGGAGCCGCACGATGTCGAAAATGACGAAGTTCGTACAAGCATCTTCCCCCGATGAACTGAGACGAACTTTCGAAACCGCAATCGCCAAGATTCAGGGCCCCAGCCAGCACCCGGGCCTCGCCCAGACACCGATTGTTCAACGCAAGCAGACCACCGGAGATCAAGCCGTTGAGAAACAGGCATTGACCGATGCAGCCCGTGCGCTCGCACAGCTGTGGAATATTTCCCCAACCCTCGTCCGCTGAGGAGTGACACATCATGCTCCTGGCATTCGCGGCTTTTCTGTCCGTCTTCTCCATGCTGAGCCTGATTGTGCAGCTAGAAGTCATGGCACGCCTGTTTGGGGCTGGCGCCTTGACGCTCGTTCTTATCAATATCGTGGTTGTTCGCTCGCCAAGGCCCTCGCGCGGTTCAGGAGTACGCGGCGCCTCCTCCAGAAGTTGAGTGGCGGGTTCAGGTCTACCGAGCCCCGTATGAGCGAAGAACTCGCGAGGCCATGGCCTTTATGGACGAGAGCGATGGGCCCTATCGCTTTCCGTCCGTTCTCGTGAATCTGCCGGAGCTCGCCGAGGCGGCTTGGAGGAAGTATCGATATCCTCTGACGCTTTGTTCCTCGCATCCTTGACCTTGCCCCAGCTTCGGTTGTTATTCGCTATAGTTGGCCCGATTGAAAAGCAAGGCGGTCACAGGTCCTCCTAAGGAGTTAAAACACCTGGACGATTCCGTTACGGACGGCATACCGGGTTAAGTCAGCGACGGAATGCAAGTCAAGCTTTCGCATGAGGTTGGTTCGATGAGTCTCGGCTGTCTTGACGCTGAGACGGAGTGTCGCAGCGACTTCCTTACTGGTCTTTCCTTCTGCGAGCAACTGGATAACCTCCCGCTCTCGTGTGGTCAGAAGGTTGCCCGAGGTGTTCGCATTACTGCTCTCTGGATTTTGATGGTCGAGGTAGCCTTCCAGGATCATCTGGCTGACTTTGGTGGTGAAAAAAGTTCTTTGGCGCTGCAAGGCTTCGACTGCGGCGACCAGATCACGCCCCGCGTCGGATTTGAGCAGAAATCCGCGAGCCCCAGCGCGGAGGACCTCTTTGATGACATGATCGGCGTCATGCATCGTCAGAACCAGGATTACAGCTTCTGGTAGGACCGATAGGATCTGACGAGTCGCTTCCAGTCCGTTCAAGTTCGGCATACCGATATCAAGCAAAATCAGATCTGGCCTCAATTTGGTCGCAAGTTCGACACTCTCGCGGCCGTCTTTAGCCTCTCCACAGACTTCCCACCCGGAATGACTCTCCAGCACTGCTCGGACTCCGCGCCGGGCAAATTCATGATCATCGGCAATCAAGATTCGAAGCATTGTTACCTCGCGGGCCACAGGAAGACTTGATACCCTTCCAGGTCAGTTTGTGAACGAATGCGGGACCCGCAACGCCTGATCTTGAGGCACAATTCGTGCCAAACGCACATATCACTGAATCTAAATCTCTTCGCTGCAGACAAGAGACGCAGTGTGTGTAAGTTTTTCTCAATGTTCAGCCCACGGCTACCTTGATGGCAATACAAATTACTTCTGATGTTCCTCAAAACTGCATCCAAAAGTGGCACGGAGGGGCTTCATGCGCTTAGGTATGACTGGCTTTTTGCAGAACAGACTGACGATGATCATCGCAGCTATGATTCTTGCGGCGCCAGTTGCCGCCCAAACTACGCTTTCGCCTCCAGCACCCATTCAAAGCCAGACCGAACAGCCAACCGCACAAGATGCGAGCGGTGAGGAGCAAGGAAGGTTTGTCTTTAAGAAACAGGTGCAAGAAGTGGTTCTCCACGCGACCGCCGTGGACGAGGAAGGCCATCTTGTGACGAATCTTACCCGCACTGACTTCACTATCTTCCAGAACGGCGTGCCGGAGACAATTACATCATTTCGGCGCGAGGACGTGCCAGTAGCGTTGGGAATTGTGATTGACAATTCCGGCTCAATGAGAGACAAGCGACAGAAGATCGACGACGCCGTGCTCAACTTAATCCGCGCCAGTAACCCTCAGGATGAAATCTTCGTGGTGAATTTTAGCCAGACCCCATATCTTGACCAGGATTTCACATCCGATGTGAACTTGCTGCGGTCGGCTCTGCATCAGGTCTCAACCCGTGGCAGTACTGCCCTTTATGATGCTGTCGTGGCTTCCGCTGCCCATCTACGAAACAATCCGCGCCTCGACAAAAAGGTCCTCCTGGTCATCACGGATGGACAAGACAATATGAGCCGCGAAACCCTTCAAGAAGCGGTCCGACAGTTGCAGATCAAAAACAGCCCCGTCGTATACGCGATCGGACTGACCGAGGACGGCTTGACTCCGAAGGGACGGCAAGCACTTCAGAGTCTGACGGTGACGAGCGGCGGAATGGCTTTCTTCCCTCGGACTCTTGACGAAGTGGACGCGATCACCAGAACTGTGGCTCACGACATTCGCAGCCAGTACACGCTGGCTTATAAGCCCGCGAACATAAGCTCACAAAAGGGGTACCAAGCCATCCGGGTAGAGGCGAAAGGAACCGGGCGCAACCGACTGACTGTACGTACGCGAAGTGGATACTATCCGGGCGAGACCGTGCGCTAACTGATCTCGCCCTAGGCAGCTGTGGGACCCGCTGGGGTTTTGGTTGGTGGAGGAAGCTCAATCTGTATCAGGTTGTTCTTGATGGCATACACGACCAGATCCCGGATGGAGTGAAAGCTCAGTTTTCTCATAATGTTGCTGCGGTGTGTTTCCACCGTCTTGGTGCTCAAGTTCAGGATACAAGCGACTTCCTTGGAACTGTTGCCCTCCGCCAGCAGTTGGGTAATTTCACGCTCGCGGGCGGTCAAAGTCGGCAGTTTGGGAGGCTCGTTTCTCGAGATCGCATGCCCTTTTTCGAGAAAGCCGGCGAGAACCAGATCGTTCACTCGAGGAGTGAAAAACATGCGTTTGCTCTGAAGCGCTTCGACCGCCGATACGAGATCCCGAGCCGCATCGGATTTCAGGACGAACCCTCGGGCGCCAGCATCGAGCGCTTCGCGAATCACCTGATCCGAATCGGTGATGGTAAGAACAATGACCTTGAAATGCGGATCGTGTTGCAGCAACTGACGAGTGCAATCCAGTCCGTTTAAATGTGGCATCCCAATGTCCACGATGACAACGTCGGGTTTTAGCTGCAGAGCTTTCTCGATGGCCTCGCGGCCGTCGCTGGCCTCCCCGCAGACCTCCCATCCCTCGTGTCTCTCCAACAGGGCGCGTAGTCCCCGCCGGACAATTTCATGGTCATCGGCCAGCAAGATTCTCAGCTTCATAATTCACCCCGCAGTTCGAAGGTGGATTCCAATTTGTACGAAACTACTAGCGTAAACTCGCGGCGTCTCGACTGTTGAGCGCAGTGAACGCGCGATGCTGGCTCACAGCCTCGACGGCCTCCAAAAGATCACGTGCAGCATTTGACTTCACGACATATCCCCTGGCTCCAGCGTCTAGCGCCTCGCGCATCATTTGTGGGGAGTCGTGCTGCGTGACGAACAGGATCTCAAGCTGCGGCGACTGCCTACGCAATAGGCGGCAAGCCTCAAGTCCGTTCATTTTTGGCATCGTTACATCGAGTACCATCACGTCAGGGTTCAAATCACTGGCCTTTTCGAGAGCTTCGGCTCCGTCTGAGGCTTCTCCGATTACCTGCCAGCCCTCTCGTCCTTCCAGAAGCGTTCTCAGTCCCTGTCTCACGATCGGATGGTCATCGACCAGTAGTATGCGAATTGTCATGTACTTTGGTTCCTTGGGGACACCTATCAGACGATTCGCCACATTTTAGCTCAATCCGGATGACATCCCTGAGCCCTTGCTCGTCACTTGCACATGGCTCCCTGGATTCTAAAAACTCCCGCCAGCCTAAGGTCTGAGGTACACAGGTCCAATACGGGAAATCCTGTATTTCGTCGAAACTCAAACTAATGACGTCAGGGGAAAATTCCTTCGGCCTATCTCCCAGGAATGCAAGGAAAGTATGTTTCCTCGCGCAGTAGCACTTGGACCGCTTCTACGACTGACCCGATGTCTTGCTTTGCGCAGGCGCCCCGCACACCCGCCGTCCGGGCGGCGTCGGCCAACGGTTTGGAAAGGTGAAGCGTCACCAGGAGTATCGGAATCTTGGGAAACAGCTCGGATATCTGTTTGGCGATATCAACCCCATTCAAATCTGGCATTTGGTAATCAAGTAAAATCAGATCAGGAGGAGCCTCGAGGACTTTACGCAAGGCTTCCGCACCGGTCCGAGCTTCGCCGCAGACATGCCATGTGGTCTGTTGCTCGAGAATCAAGCGCAAGTACTGCCGGACCGAAGGATTGTCATCGACAAGGAGAATTCGAACCACGCAAATTCCTTCCCCTTCCTCCGATTGCGACCATTGTCTCCCGCCACGCGCCTAGCGCCTTCGCAAAAAGACTTGACGCATAACAACTTGGACTCTTGTGCACAAGGTCTTGTTTTGAATTCCAGTGATCCTTGGCTGGGCCCATGACCCTGCCAAAGTTTCCCGAGTCAGGACGCTTCACCAAGACACTCCTATCCTATCCTTAGTTAGTTCTTTCAGTTTTCTAAGCCGACAGCAACGTAAAAGCTCAAATCACTATAAACATTAGGTCTTCGTGTCGGCGAGCCACAATCCGGTAAAACCTGTAGGTTTACTCATTCGGTAACACGGTTTCTTACCAGATTCCCTTATCACTACCGGTAATCTTCTGTTCCAGCGCGGCAGCTGTCGCCAGACACGGCAGTAGGCTAAGCCGGAAACCGTCGCTCAGCTGCCCATTCAACAGGAGAACCTTGAGCTCAGACATATATAAGGAGAGTGAATAGGGCACAATTGGAACCCGCAGGAAGTCGCGGCGGAAGTAGACCGAATCGAGGGCGAACCTCGCTGCATCTGTCACGAACGAAGGCAACGGCACGGGGGCCTCACGATACCGTTCAACGTACTCGGAGATGAGCCATAGATAGGTTGCGATTCCGTCCCAGAGACCTGTTCTGGAACCGAGCGAACGCAAATGGACAAAGTCAACCAGTTGCGATTCTACCAGACCGGCATTATCCACGATATCGCACAAACGGATATAGAAGTGGCGATACATGCGCTGCAGCGTGCTGATGACGATCTGCTCCTCGGGTGCAGGTACACGGAAACGGTGCCTTCCAACCTGTTTCATTCGGGCACGCGCTACCAGAGGTCGTGTAACGGCAGTCTGTTCACCAGTTTGTCCAAGCCGGCATATGTGGATTTCAACAAGTTCGGGTAAACCGGGTACAATAAAGTTCCATTTGTTCGCCATCTTGTCGCCCCAACTACGGTGAGCCAGTTTCGCACGGAAGTGCGAAGTCATGAGATCAATCACATTCGCAGGCTTGGCATCGGTGTACAGATCCAGGTCGCTCCCCAGATCCGGCCAGTGATCAAGGGACTTAATGACCGTGACCGGCAAGCCGGCTTCTTCCAACTTGGTGCAAACCTGTTCCAGGAAACCCAGAGCGTGATCGATGCGCTCGTGTTCCCGCTCAACCGCATTCGCCACCCACTCGGCGGATTGGATGCGGCCCTGTACTTCAAAACACTGCCGAAGGGGCTTGAAAGATCGCTGGATCACGTGATTCGAGGTGGCTAATGCCGTGAGCGGCTTCAGATCCTCAAAGCTGAGGTTCGCGACAAGTTCAAACGCAACATTCAGACAATTTCCCGATCGGGCAAGTACGGGGCCTTCCGCCGCAACTTCAAACGGAGAAAACAGTAGGGCGGATAACAGTTTGAGGCTTCCGGTCGAGTTGCGAACGCAGTGCACGGGAGTATAGATCCGTTTAACGTTATGGGACAGCGAGCAGGTTGGATGTGAGATCTTCCGCTGCGGTTGGCGTTCGAACATGAGCTCAGTCAGCTGGAAGAAGCGGGTGGTTGCGCTTTCCCATCGCACTTGGTGAAGCTAAGATGCTCGATGGCTGTGCCTTCTTCATAGTCATTCCATGTCTCGATCATGACAAACGGTAGGGGGCGGTCGGCGTCAAAGTAGCGGTTATACAGGTGAAGAGTGTCCTCAAAGGTCTCTCCGCAACGGCTCTGCATGTGACGATTCAGGCCCCATTTCGCAGCGGAATCGTTGAAGCCCGGCCAGGCAGCTCCGACGGCGATCTTGTCGGGATGTCTGTTTGTCATATTTTTGTAGAAATTCTGCAAATATTGCTCTCCCCAGTTGCTTCCATCCGCCGTCCATCCCGGCGTTCCAGGCTGGACCCAAGCGTAAAGTCCTGCGAAATCGCCAGAGAATTGTGCGGGCGGTTCGTCCTTGTAGAACAAGAGTGGTGAAGCCTCCCATTGGCGACAGTGATCGACAACCCTGTCCCAGTCCACATGTCCATGCTTGGGGAAAATAAAGATCATCGGACGTCCGTTGTACGTAAGGTAGGCTCTGTGATGGGGTGCTTCAGGACCGATGTACGCTTCATAAGCTCTGTCCATCGCCGCCATCGCTTCATCTGTGGCCTGTCCGTCATCATCTTCGCTTTCGTTGTACAAGAGCGCGACTTGAAAATGCGCTTCCTCTGCGGCTTCTTCCAAGAGCCCGAAATTGTGATCTGAAAATGGACGACTTTCTCCGTACCAATCCACAATGAAGGCGGAGATTCCCATACGGTGGGCTTGCTGAATCTGTCGGCGCAAAACCGCGGGATCATCGCTGGAATAGCCGACGTCCATGTGGACGTGGTCACCAAACCAGGGCATGTAAACGGCGAGAAGCTTGGGCCATGATCGCGGAGCCTGCAAATCTTGCTGCACTGCCCGATACTCTCCTGGAGAGGTGCATCCGCTGCCCGCCAGGAAGCACACAATTGCTAGCGCTAGCAGGACTCTCGACAAAAGAGGACTCCATGTATTCACCGTTCGACGAGCTTAGATGCTGGGCTTTCACGAGTGGTTGGTGTTCAGTACGGCAATCAGAACCGCGGTACGGCTTGAAGTTGGCGGATCACCCAGCGGTCCGCGCCTGGAGTCATGAGTACCACGTAGCGTACCCGAACGTGTTCGTTGTCAATGGTCCGGTTGCCGTCAAGAATCTGGAGATCATAGTCGGCGGTATCGTGCAATTCGATGACATCACCTTCCGGAGCATAAAAGACTGCGTCCAGCTTGTGCGTCTGGTTGAGATAACGAGAGGTGAGTCCGTTGCGCCGCTGATTGGTGATTGCATCGTTGAGCCAGGTGTTCGCCGCGCCGGCAAACAAACCACTCAACAAATCATTCGAATTGGATTCCATGGCTTGGGCAAGGTTCGCCCACGCAAACTTGTAGTCACGACACAGACTGCGTTCTGTCAGGCTTTCGACGGCTCGTGGACGCGCCGTGCTCGTGTTCAGTACGACCTGGGGAGACGAATCAGCCGCCGTCGCTAACAGGGATGTCATCGTGGCAAGCAAACCAATCACAATTAGTTTCGCCAACAACCGGAATTGATCTTCGTTGTCCATCCCCAGAAGGCTCCTCTGCCAACTACTGCGCGCCCATGCGGAGTTCATTCCCCATCACGACGCCGGAAGCGGCCGAGACCACGACCGGGCCGTTCGTAGTTAGCGTGGCGCGAGCGATATCTTGCTTGATCGGCGCATCGACAGTGCTGGTCTCCGTGCCGTTCCTGGCTGTGAACGTCACAATGGTGCCATCCGGAACTGGATTGCCGCCGCAGTCTCGGACCGGCTCTGTCTCCACCACAATGCCCTTCGTTGTTCGCTGCCCCTTGATGTGCAAGCCGCACGGGTCGGAGGCTACCTGCTGCACCACTCGAACGGCAGAAACACCCTCGGCCGAAGCGGTCACTAGTAACGGACGTGCCGACCTCCCGGAATTTGCTCGAAACCACGCGATCCCGCCTTGGGTTGAAGCTGGATGCGAGACAGGTGCGGCCCCCCGCGGCGTGAGCTGAAAGCTTACCTCGATCGTACCGAGCGCCAAATTGTGAAATTCATCAAATGGCAAAGCTACTCCACTGATCACATCGCTTTGGTCAACCGGGGCGCGCGAGGGATGAACCAGGAATGTCAGGCTGACGGGCTTCGCGGGAATTACAAAAACTTCCGTGCTGTGGCATGCGCCAGCACAGACAATCCCCACGTACCTTCCCGCGTTTTGCAATTCGCTAGAGGCTAGTACGATTTCTTCTCCCAATTTGATTTCACGCTTCAGCGAAACGCTGGGTCCAATGAGATAGAACATGCCTGTGCCGCTGCCGGTGGTCGCGATCGACGCCGAGCTTCCCGCAACTACGTTCGACGGACCGGCGAGATCTCCGACTTGGGAGTAGGCGATCGCCGCCAAAGACAGCGAGCTCAAGACAGTCATCAGGCTGTTTCGAACCCTACGTCTTACCCAGGCTGTATTGGTCGACGACGACATGAAAGTTCTGAACCTTTCCTGCCAGCGAATTCGGCAGCTCCACCGCGAATGGCTCAGACGACTGCGGGAGCAACGCACGCTCTACGTACCCGTCGGATACCCACACAACTTTCCCGCTATTGTCGTAAAAGCTGACAATAACGTGCGGAATATTCACCGTCTGTCCGCTCTGATTCATCAGGTCGCCCTGCAGCACCCTTCGCCCCTGTGCGTCGGTGTCCAATTTTTGATTCATCACACCGATCACTGGATCGGATGAAGCAGGAACCAACGTTGCCTTCACGTCCATGCGCACATTCCTCACTCTCCCTAGGCTGATGTGCGGAAAATCAATTCGATATGGCGACACCTGTTTAGGCAGCAGCACGTGATCAATCTTGTCGAAGCTGGTCTCGTCGTCAATCGCATTCCCGGCTGCATCCACCAATGTGGCGTTCACGTTCACAAAGGCCGGGATCGTGTCTTCATTCACCACTTCGCCCATGACGATCGAGCCTTCGGCCGAATCTACCGCATTCATGGAAATGATCCGGACGTGGGGCGCGTCGACGTTGTTTGATCCCCATTCTTCTCCCGCTCCCCCGCCGACAAGATCCCAACGCAAATAATTAACCGGAATAATCTGGGCCGGGACTTTGGGCGGCGGAGTCTCATCCCACACGATCTTCCATTGCTGACCCTGACGAGTAAGGCGAAAATCGCGAACGTTCTCCACCGGGCCGACTGGGGTCGTCCAATGGAGGCGTACGCGCATCTGCGCTTCGGAGTCGGTTGCATGGAGTGGCCGGGCGTCATATCGTTCCAGACTCGACAACGCGAGCAATCCACCATTAGAACCAGTCCACTCCTGCACGAACACCGCTTTAGTTGCTCCGGCTTTCTTGTCCAGGGTTGAGAACGCTCGGTCCCAGTTGTGCTTCTGGACGTCTAACATAAAATTGGCTAGAGCTTGCTCCGGAGTAGTCGCTCGCTCCGTGAACCCCGGTAATGCCGAACCGGAGGCGATACCGACTGTTCCGCTGTAGCGCCCGGGGCCACTGAGACCGGCTGCAATCAGAAGAATCGTTAGGACGAGGATGGCGATTGGCAGAGCAAGCTTCATTTCGATTCCTCAGGCAACATAGTTCCTCTCACGCTCCTCAATTTGAACCGGAGATTGAATCATGACTGGGATGCGCCGCTCCGCCGGCAATAGCAATTCGAGAAACATCGCCACGATACTGACGCCGATCGGCAGAGTGCCCCACAGGAGTCCCATCCAGGCTGGCGGAATGGCATCTGAGTCGATTTTGTGGTCAGGCGGGACGTCGTCGTTCGACCACGCCGTAATTTCACCGTTATCGAAGGTCTCCGTTTTTCGCCACCCCACAAACGTGAGCAGGGGTTCGTAGTAGGGGTCGTGCACAAAGACATATTTCAATCCGTAGCGATTCGCATGTTCAAGCATGGCACGAAGAGAGGACATGCCTGCAGAGCCATAAAACTTGGCGTTTGTGAGTTGTGCTGAACCGTACTGGGTCATTTCCGGCAGGAGGCGGGCCGAGTTGTAATCTCCGTCCACACTGCTCGCGTCCGTGTAGGTAGAAACCTGGGCTAGCTCACTGCCGAAACCTAGTGTCAGATACCGATAAGAATCATGCCCGTCACGGTTGAGAAATGCGATGACGGGATTGACATCGATCGCGGTCGTGGGGCGATAGGGGTTCGCAGTCAGCCAAGCCAAGGCGGCGCCGATTGTTGCAACGGCCGCCAGCGAGAGTCCTACCGCGGCTTTGGCACGGAAGCGGTTGAGCAATTCAACTGTGAGAAGCCCGACGATCGGCATTGCCATCAGCGTGGCCCAGAAAGTAAATCGCTCAAACGTGAGAATCTCAAATGCGCGTCCAAGCAGCCACCTAGGCAGTGGCGTCGTGCCGCCTAATCCAAATATGAATGTGAGCCAGAAGCCAAGCAACAGCGGTCGCAAACGCTGGACCGATGATCCGCGGATGACGATGAATGGCAAGGCAAGGATCAATGCACCATAGGGAATCACAAAATAGTTGACGGCTGTGATGGAGTTCAGCAAGAAATTCGAGCGGCTATCGTGCGGAATTGGAATCTGATGGATCGGATGATGAATAAGCGCGATCCAGTAGGGCAACAGAACGATCCCGACGCCGATGACAATGAGAACCGCGAAGACGAGAGCTCGCGAGATTACTCCGAACGGGGATCCGCTCACTCGCTCGTCACCAGCATCGCGGTACGCGATCCATAGAACGGGGCCGGCGAACAAGACAGTACCGAAGATCAACGTCACGTGGTGGGCTGCCGCCGCAGATAAGCCGATCGCTAATCCCTTGATCAGCGAGCGACCCAAAGCTTGCGTAGCCCACTCATAGAAGTAAGGCAGTGCATTCAAGTACAACGCTGCGGAAGCCACGGTAGCCAACTGTCCTGCCTGGTAAACGAGGAAAGCAAGCGCGCCCAGAAAAATACTGCCCAGGGCGGCATAGCTGGCAGCGCGGTCATCGACCCAAATCTTTGCAAATCGAAAAATGCCCACCGGCAGCAACAGCACGGCAATCAACTGCACCAGCATATAGCCCATTTTCAGGCCGGCGACACTCGACAGCAGAGCGATCCACTGATGAGTAAGGGGAGGATATGTGGTTTGCGAAAATCCTGCGAACCACTTCTCGTTCCAAGGGTTGAACCAGTGGTGAGCGTAGTGGGAAGCAAGAAACATGTGAAAGTTGGCGTCGAACGATCCAGCGGGGAGTTGCATGAGCAGCAGTGGCCCGTGTACCGCGAGCGCCACCAGAACGATGGCCAACATCGGAATGGGGCGAGAGTAGGCTTCGTTCGCGCTCATACACGATTCTCCTGAGCCCTGTCAGCAGCGTTTGGATTCAGAAAAGCCTTACGGGGTTTATCGCCCATTATTCCTCCCGACTCCGTTGCGCAGCGTAAAAGGCAAACCTACTTCTCCGATGTGGCATCTGAGAAAGACCGCAGAAGTCATATTGCGGCAGGTCTGACTGAAGATGCTGTGGTGATGCCTTGAAAAGCCGACTTCCGCTCGCGAGCTTTTGCATTGTCATGATGCTGGGTCTGTTCGGCCGGGCGCTCGGGCAGACTTATGACATCGGCGGTCAAGGCAACGACGGATCGCAGAATGAACAAGGCACACAAGCTCAACCACGCTCTTCGCAGAACGGTCCCGACTTCAGTTGGGGCTCTGGCATCGAGGTTGCGCGACAGGCGCGAGCCGCGCAAGATGCATTGAACCGAGGCGACTATGCCACGGCAGTTTCCTACGCACAGCAAGCTGCCAAATCAGCATCGGGAAATGCTGAGCTGTGGTTCCTGCTGGGCTATGCTGCTCGGCTCGATGGACGTTACCCCCTGTCTATAGAGTCCTACAATCGAGGGCTGCAGCTGCAACCGAATTCAGTCCGAGGCCTCGCCGGCTTGGCGCAGTCCTATGCCAAGATGGGACGCGATCAGGAAGCAGAGGAGTTATTGCATAAGGTCGTTAGTGCAAATCCGAAAGATGTGAACAGCATGCAACTCGCCGGTGAGTTACTGCTCAACTCGGATCCAAAGCAGTCGCTGACTTTGCTTTTGCGCGCCGATTCCATTCAGCCTTCCGCTCATTCGGATCTGCTGATCGCACACGCGTACGAGCGTCTCGGACGGCCAGACGAGTCACACCAATACCTGAATCGTGCCAAGACCAGCGCCCCGCATGATCCAGATGTTCTACGTGCCGTGGCTGGACAATACCGAGATCAGGGCCAATATGATGAGGCGATCGCGACCTTGCAGTCCATCTCCTCCAAGAACTCTGACATCACGGCCGAGCTGGCCTACACTTATCAACTCGCAGGTAAACAGCAAGAAGCCGCAGCACTTTACACCCGTTTGGCCAAAGCGGCCAAAGGCAACATCGGGCTGGAATTGAGCGCCGCACAAGCCTGGGTCAATCTTGGACAGCCGGATGCGGCTCTTCCCTTCCTCGAGGCTGCCCGACAGATCGATGGCAGCGACTACCGCCTTCACGCGATCCTTGCCGCAATCGCGGAGTCTGAAGATCGTCTTCCAGAGGCCACCGATGAGTACAAACTTGCGATTGGCAATTTGCCTGGACATGCGTCGGAAGGGCCGCTTTATTCGATCGAGCTGCGGCTGAACCTCTACGAGTTGTACGTCCGTCAAGACGATTCCACAAATGCGAAACAAGAGCTTGATGCCGCAGCTGCGGCCGTTCAGCAGCTTCAAGTTCCGGCTTCGTCGCGCCCGGAGATGCTGAGACTTCGTGCAGCCGTTGAGTCTGCTTCCGGCGATCTGAAAGGGGCGAACCGCGACCTAAAAGAGGCGCTTAAGCTCGCTCCTTCGAACGTGAACTCGCTGATGAATTACGCCACTCTGATGTGGAAGTTAGGACAGAAGGATGCAGCGCGCGAGACGTTTACCAGAGTTCTCGACCTCGATCACAACAACCGCCAGGCACTCTCATCTCTCGGTTACCTGGCGCGTGACGCCGGCGATACGAAACTCGCAGAAACGTACTTCGTGCGCGCAAAGGCATCGCGCCCCAATGACTATGCGCCCTACCTTGCATTGGGCGATTTATACACGGCGGAGCGCAATTTTCATTCAGCGGAAACGAACTACGAGCAGGCATATCAGCACATGCCTGGCAATCCGCTGATCGTGGCGGGAGGCGCGAATGCTGCATTGGAAGCTCATAACCTCAATCTCGCCCGGCTCTGGCTCGAGCGCGCGACAGGCAAGATGAACGCCAGCACGCAAGTGGAGCGCGAACACGAACGCTACTTGACGTTCAAGGGCGATTACGCCGACTCGGCCAAACTGGGCTCGGATGTGATTGCAAAGCTGCCGAACGACCGCGAAGGAGTCGTATACCTTGCCTATGATCTCTATTACCTGGGACGGTACGACGAAGCTCTTGCATTGGTGACCAAATATGAGCCCATCCTTACCAACGACAGAGACCTCCCGCTGATCGCGGGCAATGTGCACGCTCATAACGGCGACCTGCGCGCAGCGCGGAATGATTACACGGTTGCACTACAACGCGATCCTAAAATGGCTGCGGGCTATGCCGATCGCGGCTTCGTGTTGAACGATTTGCATGAAGCCGGGAAGGCCGTGACGGACTTCGAGACTGCACTGCGGTTGCAGCCAAGCTATCCGGAAGCGCATCTTGGGCTGGCTTATGCGGATCTCCAACTGCATCGGCCCAAACCGGCTCTCAAGCAATTGGCTATTGCACAGAAATCGCTAGGCAAATCGCATACGTGGCACCTGGCGAGGGCAGAAGCATTTCGCCAGGAGCAGGATTTTCCGCACGCGGAAACCGAATATCGCACGGCGCTAGCTGATGCTCCTGATGATCTGACGACGCAGTTGGCATATGCCGAGGTGTTGTACCACATGCGTCACTACGCGCAAGCCAACACGGCGCTGAATTCAGCGTCGAAGCTTTCGCCGTCTGACCCTGCGATTTACACCTTGATGGCCCAAGTTCATGCGAAACAGGGAGATCGCGAACAGACACTTCGCGATGTTCGGACCGCCGAGCAACTGGGTGGCGACCGCATCGAGACCCTCACCGCTACCGGCGATGCTCTACTGACCTTAGGCGATCGCAATGCCGCGATGCAGCGTTTCGCAAGAGCTCTTGATGTATCTGGAGGAGACCGTATCGGTGTGCGCCTCGCGATCGCCCAAATCTTCCTGCGCCAAGGTCATTTGGATGAAGCTCGCCGTCAAATCGCGCTCGGCTTTGCGGAAGCGCGCATCGATCGAGATTCATCAGTGACGGCGGAGGATCTCGCTGAAGCGGCGAGCATCTTTCTCGCGATGCACGACTTCGACCTGGCTGAAACATATTTCGACAAGGCGAAATTGGCAGGTGCTAATAACCGCACGGTTGCAATCGGCTTGACCAATTCATATCTGGCGGAAGGCAACACGCGCAAGGCTGAAGCATCACTGGCAACGCTCGGGCCCGCAACCAACTTCAGCGACGACTATGACTACATGATGACGGCCGCAAATCTGTACCGACAGCGCCAAGATCCGCTGCACGCCCTGACCGCGTTCGCGCAAGCCAGCACCGTTGCCGGCCAAGACGATCATGGCGTCGCGGAATCTTCACAGTACACGACGGCAGAACAGCAAGGACGACAGATTAACGATAGCGTCAGCCTCGTTCCGGACGCTCTCTTTGCTCCATCCCTAGAAGACATCAACGTCTACCAATTAGACGCGCGGATTCTTCATGTGACAAACCCTGTGCAGTTGCCCCCGCCGCGCCATTCCTTTCAGAGCCTGGCGGAATCTCACTATCGCGTCCGTTTAGGGAACCTTCCCATCATCTCTGGCTTTGTCGGCGAAAGCATGACCGCCGGACGCCTGTTGTATCCCAGTGTGGGCGTGGTGCAGGATCGCAACACTTACGACACGATTCTCAATGGCGGGATTGCGCCGATTCTTCATCTTGGTCAGAACTCAATCACATTTAACGGCGGTCTCCAGTTCACCGTTCGGCGCGACACCATCTCTCCGCAGTTCATGAGCCAGAATTTGTTTAAGCAGTTCCTTTACGTCTCGACCAGTTCATTTTTCAACTGGGTTTCAGTAAACGGCAGCGCAATACGGGAAGCTGGACCATTTACCGATGCGGGCCTGTATTCTCGCGATGTTTCTGCCAGTGTCGAATTCAACGTCGGCCGTCCTTGGGGCAGCACATCTTTGATCAGTGGCTACTCCGCGCGCGACCTGTTGTTTCGTCCGATGGTGGAGGAATATTTCAACACGTCCACTTATGTTGGTTTGCAGCACAAATTTGGAGGCCGCATAACAGCGGCCATTCTTGCTGAGGATTTGCGTTCCTGGCGCATGCAGAACACACAGTACGCGATCGCACAGGCGTTGCTTCCAGGAGGTCGCTTTGATTTCCGCGTTAGTCCCAGGTGGGGAGTTCAAGGCGCCTTCGTTCTTTCCAGGGGCGAGGGGTACCACCCTTATGACAACGTCCAGAGCGAGTTCGTGGTGTCTTATGTGCGTCCGATTCATGGGAGTCTGAAGGACGGGATTGACGATGTTCCCGTGTCGTATCCAATGCGCTTTTCGGTGGGCATTCAGCAGCAAACGTTCTACGACTTTCCGGGATCCGGCAGGACGACGCTGCTTCCTGTTGTGCACTTCACCTTGTTTTGAAGTTGTTCTCACATGGCGTCCGACGACAAGAGCCTTCCACCGAATCCGTTGAAGCAGGCCAAGCCTCGCAAGATGGCACGACCGGTTAAGACCGTCCGCAACAAATTACTCGAAGGAAGCCTGACGCTTCTCGCGGGGTCCGGCTTGGTCGGC
>Ga0335078_10001507_pt1 | contig 35123 bp, 27 predicted proteins | sample Lox_Sample_32_FD_206711 | JGI IMG/M metagenome (GOLD analysis project Ga0335078, IMG submission 206711) | Soil microbial communities from Loxahatchee National Wildlife Refuge, Florida, United States - Lox_Sample_3.2 | ecosystem: Environmental > Terrestrial > Soil > Wetlands | place: USA...
CTGGCCCCCGCCATCGCCGGCGCCAGCGCCGCGGCGAGCACGCCCGCGGCGAGACAAAACGCCCGAATTCGAACTCTGCCACCCATGAACTCGCTCCTCAGCTGCGGAGCTGCGAGTGTGCAGTGCCGGCCGTGCGCCGTAAACTGCCCTCCCCATGGGACTCGACGAGACGGCGGCATCCTTCGACCGCGAATACTACCGGCGCTACTACTACGATCCGCGCACCGCCGTGACGACCCGGCGGGAAATGCGGGCGCGCGCGCGCCTCATCGCGGCCTTCACCGAGCACGTGGGTTTGCCCGTGCGAAGGGCTCTCGATGCGGGCTGCGGCACGGGGCTCCTGCGCACGCCGCTCAAGCGCCTTTTGCCCCAAGCTCGCTACGTGTGTCTGGACACCAGCGCCTATCTTTGCAGCCGCTACGGCTGGGAGCATGGCCGGATCGAGGAATACCGCAGCGCGAGCGCTTTCGATCTCGTGATCTGCTATGACGTGCTCCAGTACCTGGACGATACCGCCGCTGCGCGTGCGCTCAGCAACTTCGCGCGGCTCTGCCGCGGGGTGCTTTATTTCAGTGCCCTCACGCGCCGCGACTGGGAATGGAACTGTGATCCGACGAGAACCGATTCCAAGGTGCACCTGCGTCCCGCGGCCTGGTACCGGCGTCGCCTGCAGCGCAACTTTCGCGAGGTCGGGACCGGTTTCTGGCTGCGCAGGGGCGCGCCGCTCACGGTCTGGGAGCTCGAGTCCCGGTTCTGACCGCGAGACCGCAGATGAATGACTCCCCCCTGCCCCGGACGCTCGCCGCCTTCCGCGGGCCGGTGCGTTGCGGACGCACTCCCGGCGCGCTCATCCTGACCGGGGCCGCCGCCGATTCGCAGGACGAGCGCCTCATCCTGACGTTCGTCGGTCCGGGTCTTCCCGCCGTGCCCGATTCCCTGCCGGACCCCGCGGTTCTCGCGCTCGGGGAGCATCATTATCGCATCAGTACACCGGCGCGCAGTTGGGAGATCGAGCCACGCTCGGTCCATCTCCATCGCGATATCGGCCGGGCGTTCTACCGGGCGATTCCGCCGCGTCGGGTACCGCTGCGCAAGCGGCTCTTCTGGCGTCTCGTGTGGATGCTCGCCGGCACCCGCGCCGGTCGGCGCGTACTCTTCTCGCTTCGCCGCGGATGACTCAACTGGTCTCCACGGCCTCCCGCCCCGGCACGCCGACGCGCTCTCTCCCGAGGAGCGCGGCGTAGGTCGCCATCTGCCCCTGAAACGCCCGGTGCCAGGTGAATCTTCGTAAGACCCGCGCCCGCGCGTTCGCTCCCAGCTCGGCGATGTCCCGCTCATAAAGCGTGGCAATCGCCTCCGCCATGCTCGCCGCGCTGCCGGGCTCGGCCAACATCCCGACGCGCTCGTCGACGAACTCGGGAATCGCCCCCGCCCGTGCCGCCACGACCGGCCGCCCGCAGGCCATCGCCTCCAGTGCGACCAGTCCGAAGGTCTCCTTCGTTCCCGCGTGCACCAGGGCATCCGCCGAGGCCAGCCACTCGGCAAACTCGATGCTGTCGCGCCGGTACGGCAGCATGGTCACGTTGGCGGCGGGTTGCGCCTGGCGGCCGCCGCCGATGAGCAGCAGGTGATAAGGCGAGCCGAGTCTCGCGAAGGCATCGAGCAGCACCGGGAGGTTCTTCTCGCCCGCGAACCTGCCCGCAAACACCAGCACCCGCGCCTGCGGCGGCAACCCGAGACGGGGCCGCAGCCACTCGCCGCGCCTCTGCGGGCTGAAGACCTCGGCGTCGACGCCGAGCGGCTGATGCACCGCCTGTTGAACGCCGAGCCCGTTGAGCAGATCGCGCATCAGCCGGCTCGGAGCAAACACCACATCGAAACGCCCGTAGAGCCAGCTCACGTAACGGCCAAGCGCACGCTCGGTGAGTGAGCCGCCCACGCGCCGACTGATGATCTGCGGCAGGTTCGAGTGATAGAACGCGGCGAGCGGAATGCCGCGTCGCTGCGCGACCCGCCAGGCGGCCCAGGCCGGGTGGAAGGCGTCGCCCGCCTCGATCAGATCCGGCTCCAGCGCATCGAGCAGCTGCGCCCACCGGCGGGGATTGAGCGGCAGCCGATAGTTGAAACTGCCAGGCACGGAATGACCGGCGATCGTGCAGACGCCGCCGCGCTCCGTCCGATCGACGGCTCCGGGGACGACCAAGGTGTGCTGCCATCGGCTGTGCGCCGCCAGCCAGGCGTGCTTCGCGGTCAGGTAGCGCCTGACGCCGCCGCTGGTGGGCGAGAAGAAGAGCGTGGTATCGACGAGATGCGGGTTGCTCAAGGCGAAAGTTGCGGCTCTTGTTCGGACCCTGGCTGCGGCGCTGGCCACCGTACGGCCAGCAATTGGCTTGCCCGCATTGCACCTTTCCGAGGCGGGCGTGTCAAGGCGGGGGGCGCGCCCGAGACGGGCGCCGCGGGTCTCAGGCGGCCGTCGGCTGAGGCTGGGGGAGTGCGCCGCGACGCAGGGTTGCCGCGGCTTCGATCACTTCGTCGGCGGTGTTGAACCGTTCCTCGCGATTTTTGGCGAGCAGCCGGGCGAGGAGCGGCGCATGGCGGGAAAGGGAGAGCGGCAGGCGGGGCGCCGGCGAGTTGACGTGCTGCTGCAACACTTCCATCGCGGAGCCGCCCGTGAAGGGTTTCTTTCCGGTCAACATCTCGTGATAGATGACACCGAGGCTGTAGAGGTCGGAGCGGGCGTCGAGCTCTTCGCCGAGAGCCTGCTCGGGGCTCATGTAGTAGGGCGAGCCGCGCAGTACGCCGGTGCGAGTGCTGTGGGAACTGCCGTCGAGCGTGCGTGCCAGCCCGAAGTCGATCAACGCGATGTCGTCGTTCTCGCGCAGCATGACGTTGGGAGGCTTGAGGTCGCGATGCAGGAGGCCGGCGCCGTGCACGACCCGCAGGGCGGAAGCGATCAGCTCGAGGTACCGCAGCGACTCGGATTCCGTGACGCCCAGGTACATGCGGGCCTTGAGGTCGCCGCGCGGAAAATACTCCATCGCGAGGTACTCGAGACCGCTTTCCAGTCCGTAGTCGTAGATCCGCACGACGGCCGGATCGCGGATGGCGAGGATCGCCTTGTATTCGCGCTCGAGCGCCTGGCGCTCGGCGCTGCCCTCGCGCGAGGTCCTGCTGACTTTCAACGCCACATCGCTGCCGAGCGCGGCGCTCGTCGCGAGGTAGACGATCGCCTTCTCCGACTCGCCGATCTTCCGGGAGATCGAGTAGCCGGGAATGACGGGCGGCGGGATCTCGGCCTCGGGTTCCTTCTCGTCGTCGGCGGCTTCGCTCGGTCGAGCTTCGACTTGGCCTTCAGGCGGCGCGGCATCAGGGGCGACGGGTGCGGCCGCCTGCGCGAGCTCGGCCAGACGGCGGGCGACGCGCTGCTCGATGCGCCGCAGTGCCACGCGCACCGAGGTCTTCAGCCGCTCCGGTGTGAGCAATCGCTTCGGCAGATAGTCCACAGCTCCGAGCTGCAGCGCCCGTACGGCCGTGAGCTCGTTGCCTTCCTCGGCGAGGGCAATGACGGCCGATGCGAGTTTCCTCGCCCGGAGCTTGCGCAGCAGGTCGAGCCCCTGCGCGTTGGGGTCCTCCGGGCTCGTGCCGAAATCGGCCGCGAGGACCAGCACGTCGCACTCGCGGCCTTTCATCATGGCGCTCCAGGGCTCGAACTCCGCGAGGTCGAGCGCGCCTATGGTCGCGTTGGGACACAGGATGCCGAGGTGCAGCCGCAGCCACTCGCGATATTTTGCATCGCGATCGACGACCAGCATGCGCGCCGCAGAGCCTGTCCGCCTGGATTCCACCCACCCACCGTTTCCTGTGGCGTTCCCCGTCCCGCGATAGCGGACCTCAGGGAGAACGCTGGTTCTCTGACCAGAAAACGATGGACCAGCGGCGGCTCGGTGTCGCTAGGCGCAGGCCAATTCTGTGAAATCCGTCCTCCGGCGAGCCGGGAGCTGTGACCGAAAGCAAATTATGTCACCCCGGATTGCGGGGCGATCCGCCGGATCAGTTCCTGGGCAGGAGAAAGCGCGTCCCGCGGTAGGAGAGCACCACACCGTCGGGCCGGATGGTCTCCACCTGCACCCCGCTCGGCAACGTATCCCCCTCCTGCACCCGGTGCATGTTGACCATCGCGAAGCGATCCCGCGGGCGCTGCGCGTACACGTGCAGATCCAGGTGCAGCGCAGGCAGCCCGGCACTCGCGACGATCTGTTGATAGAGCGGCAGATCATCCGTCGTGCTCCCCGATGCCGGACCCGAGGAGCCGGCCGGCTCGACCGCCGGCGCGTAATCACTCGGAGTGATGACATCCGGTTGCGCGGCGGCGCTTTGATCGACGGGACTCGCGCCAGACGTTGCCGCGGGCGGCGGGCTGGACTTCACTGCCGTCGGTGCTGTGGCCGCCGGGGCGCTCGAGGGCACGCTCGCGGGGGCAAGGCCCTTGCCGGCATTCGCCGCGACTTCCCGCGTCGGGGTGGGGGCGGCCGCGGCCGGATGGGCCGCCGTCGGCTGTTCCTCCGCCGGATGACGCCACAGCATCCACGACACCACGATGATGTTGATGCCGAGGAGCACGGCAATGGCCACCGCCCAGATCGGCAGGGTCCGCCGGGGCGGAGCCACCTTCACCTCGAAAAGCGAAGGTCCGCTCTGTCGCTGCCGGTCGCTCTCGGATTTCTTCAGTGCATCGAGAATGAACGACATACGTTACTCGTGCGCCGCGCTGAGGAGTGGAGAGCCGGGAGTTGCCAGTGCGCCGGCCAGCGTCACCTGCGTTCTGACACCCGCGATGCCGTCCACAGTCAGTCGATGACTCTTCTGGAACTGGCGTACCAGCTTCGTGAGGGCGGCATCGTAAAGGTCGCTGGGCGGCGTGGGATCGGAAACGCCCGCGAGTTTTTCCAGGCTGCGCCGCAGCCAGAGAACGCGCGCATCGCGCATGCCCGGGGAGAGGGTGTGCACCGGCGCCGCTTCGGGCCGCCACAACATGACGTAATCGCCCATCCAGTAGTTGGCGAGCTCACCGTCGTCGACCTGGTGAGTCGAGTGGCCGAGATCGATGCTGGCCTGCTCGCCGTCGAGCCGCGTCAATACCACCTCGTGGCTGGCGCCAGCCGAATCGGTCAGCATCAGGATCGCCGGACGGTTGTAGAGGCGCAGCTGCCCGAGCGAGCCGCGCTCGGTGAGACAGGCCAGCCCATGTTGGATGGCCTGCGTGCAGGGGTCCGTACCGTCGACGGTGTAGTGGACGCCCCAGAGGCCGAAAAGCGTCGCGAAGGCCGCGTCGGTGGTCGTGTCGCTCGAGTAGCGCGTGAGTAATGCGGGCAGAGGCTCCGGCGCCGGGGTGCTCGCCGTCGCGGCGGCAGCCGGCGACTGGGCGGAAGGGGCCGCCGATTCAGAGGCATGCCGGGCGGGCGCTTGCGGGGTGCGGGGCGCGGCGGGCGTCGTGCGCGCGAGTGTCGCGGTGGGCGCGTGGACCCAGGTCCAGGGCCGCACCCGCCAGAGCGCGACGCTGCCCGACACGAGGGCCACCGCCAATGCCGCGGTGGCGGCCCACGGCAGCCAGGGGGGCGAGAAGCGCTTGCCGAAGACTTCGGCGGCCGCGCTGCGCACCAGTGGCCCGGTGATCCGGTGACGATCGAGCGAGTACCCGCCGAGAAGCGCGCGGTCGCAGATCACGTTGATGACGCGTGGCACGCCGCCTGAGAGTCGGTAGATCTCCGCCAGCGCGAGGCGATTGAAGATATCCGCGGTCGCGCCCGCGACCCGCAGCCGGTGCCGCACATAGGCCGTGGTCTCCTCCGCGCTCAGCGGGTTCAGGTGATATCGGCCGGTGATGCGTTGCGCGAGCTGGCGCAACTCGTTGCGCGCGAGCAGCTCGCGCAGCTCCGGCTGACCGATGAGGATGATCTGCAGCAGCTTCTGCGTGTTGGTCTCGAGATTGGTGAGCAGGCGCACCTGCTCGAGCACTTCGGGCGCGAGGTTCTGCGCCTCATCGACCACCAGCACCACGCGCCGGCCGGCGGCGTGCGCTCGCAGCAGGTAGGGGTTGAGAATGTCGACCAGGTCCTTGAGGCTCTGGGTCGCGGAATCCGGCACACCGATGCCGAGCTCCTCGCAGATGGTCAGCAGGAACTCCGGCGCGGTCATTCGCGGATTGAGAATGAGCGCGATCTCGGCGTTCTTCGGCGCCTGCGCCAGCAGCGAGCGCACGATCGTGGTCTTGCCGGTGCCGACCTCGCCGGTCAGCTGCACGAACCCGCCGGCCTCGTTGATGCCGTAGAGCAGATGCGCCATCGCCTCGGCGTGCCGCTCGCTCAAGTAGAGATAGCGGGGATCCGGAGTGATGGAGAACGGCTTTTCGTTGAGGCCGAAGAACGCGAGATACATGGGCGAAGGAAAGCTACTCGATCGTGTTGCCGCGCCGCAGCGCGTCTTTGCCGAATCGCGCCCGCACCTCATCGAGCGCGGAGTCCAATCGCGCGGATCGGACGTGGGGAGTGCCGCTGCCCGCCGATGCGGGACGCTCGCCGGCCGGGCCGCTCCGCGCGCCATCGAAAAGGCCGAGCTGCGAGGCTGGGCTCAGATCGGTCAAGACCACCCCCAGAAGGCGAAGTTTCGCACCGGAGTGCTCCGCGAGCCAGCGGGAAAGCAGCTCCCGGGCGACGTTGCGCAGTGTACGTCCATCCTGGGTCGGCGGTGCAATGACTCGTTGGCGCGTGAAAGTCGCGAAATCGTGACGGCGGATCTTCACCCCCACCCGTCCCGCCATCAGCCCGCGGGCCCGCAGCCGCTCGCCGGCGAGGTCCGCCAGGCGAGAGAGCTGGGCATCGAGCGTGCGGGGGTCGGCCAGATCCTGCGCAAAGGTATCCTCGGCGCTCAGGGATTTCTCCTCGAGCTCGGGTTGCACCGGACGATCGTCGATCCCGGCCGCGCGCTCGCGCATCCTCGGGCTGTCGCGGCCGAAGAGCGGCCAGAGCACGGCATCCGGTGCCGTCCGCAGCTCACCCAGGGTCCGTAGCCCGGCAGCCTCGACCCGCTCGCCGAGCTTGCGGCCGAGCCCGGGCAGCCGGCGCACCGAGAGCGGATCGAGCCGTTCGCGGATGCGGCTCTCGGGCACCACCGTGAGTCCATCGGGCTTCTCGAGATCCGAGGCGATCTTCGCCACCAGCTTGTTGCTCGCCACCCCGACCGATGCGCTCAATCCCGTGCGCGAGCGGATGTTGTCTTTGATCCTGCGGGCGATGGCCGCGGGCTCACCGAGCAAGGCCTGGCTGTCGGTCACGTCGAGGAACGCCTCATCGAGCGAGAGGCCCTGTACGAGCGGCGTGATCTCGTGAAAGACGCCGAACACCAGATCCGACACTTCCCGATAGCGCTGCATCCGCGGCGGAATGCAGATGGCCCGAGGACAGAGTCTCAGTGCCTGTCCCATCGGCATCGCCGAGCGAACCCCGAATTTGCGCACTTCGTAGCTCGCCGCCGCGACCACTCCCCGGCCGCCCGGCCAACCCACGATCACCGGCTTGCCGACCAGCTCGGGGTTGTCGCGCTGCTCCACCGATGCGTAGAAGGCGTCCATGTCGACGTGCAGAATGGCGCGGATCATGGCGTGTCGCAGGGGTGTCCCGCTGACGGACTCATAAGGTGAGAACGCTGTACAGCATCGTGGCTGCCGCGAGCAGAGAGCCCAGCACCACATAGGCGCAGAAGAGCGCCCCGAGTTTCGTCGCCGTGAGGAGCCAGCCCTGCCGGTAAACGCGCAGCAGCGAGGCGTAGAAATATACCCAGATGTAGATCCACAGCGCCGGATGCAGGATGGGGCGCAGCCCCGCCGGGCCCAGACCGGTCGCCAACGCGTAGATGCCGAGCACCAGGAAGAGAAATGCGTGGTTATGAACCAGGAAGAGCAGATGCTCCACGTAGTGCCGCAGCGGTCTGCGATAGAGCAACTTCATGACGAGCGCGAGCAGCGGCAGCAGCAGGAACAGGGCCCGGCCGGCGTTGTGCAGGAAGCTGTTCCTGAGGTCTTCGCGGTTGGCGCTCAGCGCTTTGGCGCAGTTCGCGTTGAACCGCTGCGCCAGCGGGCCGGTATAGTCGAACCTCGCGCAGATCTCCCGCGCGCGTGCGACATCCACCGCTCCCACCCCGAACGGCGTCAGCGTGAGCTCCGAGCCCTTCTGCACCACGACCGGCCGTTGAATCGTCGCGGCTTGCGGCGTCAGCGCCACGACCAGGAAGAAGAGCACGCTGAGGACCAGATACAGCCGCACCGGCGGCAGGTAGCGGACGCGGCGGCCCTCGAGGAACTCCCGCGTCAGAAATCCCGGCCGGAAGAGCAGTGCGAGCAGCGTCTGCCAGAGCCGCGAGTCGGCATGACTCAGATCCTCGAGCGCCTCGCCCACGAAATGCCCGAAGTGATGCACCGGGACATCGTGGTGGCGCTGGCCGCACTCGCTGCAGTATTTGCCGCCGAGGAGCGCGCCGCAGTTGGCGCAGCGGACCGCGCCGATGCTCGAGGGCTGCGGCGCGGCCGGGACGGCCGCCGCTTCGCTCGCCGCTGCGGCCGTGGCGGCGGCGACGGCAGCCGCGCGTGAAGCGGACTCGGCCTGGCCGGGGGCGCTCATGCGCGCTCAGACGGCCCGGACGGTGGGCCTGGCTTCGCTCTCGCGCGCAGCCCCAGGCTGCCGCGCGTCCGATTGCCCAGGCGGCGCGCTCTGCCCCTCCGGCTCGCCGTGTCGCTGACGTCCCAGCTCCTGGGGCGCGAAATCGTCCACGTGCACCAGCGCCATCACCTTGCGGTCATACTCGCGCAGCGCCGTCGCTTCGGGCGCGGAGATGATGCCCAACGCCAGCGCCTCATCGATCTGTCCCGGCAGGTCGAGCGCTTTCACGCGCCCCGTCTTGACACCCTCGACGCGGATCCGCTTCTCCAGAGGTTCCAACGTCTCGGCGAGACGCAGCGCCTCCTCGAGCAGCCCCAGCGGGTTGCCCGGCTCGAGCGTCCAGTAGATGTGTTGGCAGAGCCGCTCGCGCGAGTCACCGGATCGCGTCACGAGCTCCGCCACGCGCCGGCCCAGGCGGTCCGACGGCGCCGAGTACGCGCGGCCACGCGGGAACACGACGGCGCGCATGACACCCGCGAGGAGCCGGTTCGGAAAGTTGCGCAGGAAACCATGCAGCTGCTCCTGCGCGTGATAAAGGAGATTGCGACAGGCCCATTCGACGATGGGCAGATCCTCCGCGGGCCTGCCCTGGTTCTCGTGGTGCTTCAGCACCATCGAGGCGAGGTACATCGCCGACAGCACATCGCCGAGGCGCGCCGACAGGCTCTCCTTCTTCTTCAGATACCCGCCGAGGGTCAGCATCGCCACGTCCACCGTGAAGGCGAAGGAGGCGCTGAAACGGACGATGTGCTGATAGTAGCGGGCCGTTGCCCCGGAGACCGGCGCGCGGGTGAAGCGCGCATGGGTGAGCGCCATGACGAGCGAGCGCACGGCGTTGGAAATCGTGAAGCCGACGTGGGCGAAGAGCGCGCGGTCGAACTCCTCGACGCCGCGAGCGCGATCCGGATCGCGCGCCGCATTCATCTCGCGCAGCACGAACGGATGGCAGCGCACCGCGCCCTGGCCAAAGATGATGAGGTTGCGGGTGAGGAGGTTGGCGCCTTCGACCGTAATGGTGATCGGTACCGACTCGTAGCCGCGCCCCAGGTAATTGTGGGGTCCCAGGCAGATGCCCTTGCCGCCGTGCACGTCCATGGCGTCGTTCGCGACCTGCCGCGCCATCTCGGTCACGTGGTACTTGAGCATCGCGGAAGGTACCGACGGCTTCTCGCCGCCATCGATCGCTCCCGCGGTCACCGAGCGCGCCGCGTCCATGGTGTAGGTGAGCCCCACCATCCGCGCCAGCACGGCCTCGACGCCTTCGAACCGGGCGACCGGCATGTTGAATTGCCGCCGGATGCGCGCGTACGCGCCCGTCGCCCATACGGCTCCCTTGGAGCCGCCGGTCGCATTCGAGGGCAGGGAAATGCAGCGGCCGACCGAGAGCTGCTCGACGAGCATGCGCCAACCGGCGCCGGCCATGCGCGGTCCGCCGATGATGAAATCGAGCGGCACGAACACGTCGTGGCCCTCGATGGGTCCGTTCTGAAACGGAATGTTGATCGGAAAATGGCGCCGCCCGATGCTCACCCCCGGGGTGTGGCGCGGGACGAGCGCGCAGGTGATCCCGATGTCGAGCCGATCGCCCAGCAGCTTGTCCGGGTCGAACAGGCGGAATGCGAGACCGATCACCGTCGCGACCGGCGCGAGCGTGATGTAGCGCTTGGTGAAGTTGAGCCGGATGCCGACGATCTCACGGCCCTGCCAGGTGCCGCGGCAGATGATCCCGGTGTCCGGAATGGAGGCCGCATCGGATCCCGCCCGCGGCCCGGTGAGCGCGAAGCAGGGCACCTCCTCACCGCGCGCCAGACGGGGAAGGTAATGGTTCTTCTGCTCCTCGGTGCCGTAGTGGTTGAGCAGCTCCGCGGGGCCGAGGGAATTGGGCACGGCGACGGTCGAGGAGCAGGTGGCGCTTCGGCTCGCGAGCTTGGCGAGCACGCAGGAGTGCGCGTAGGCGGAAAATTCGAGACCCCCGAAGCGCTTCGGGATGATCATCGCAAAGAAGCCGCGCGACTTGAGGAAATTCCACACCTGCGGCGGCATGTCGCCGCGCTCGTGAGTGATTTCCCAGTCATCGAGCATCCGGCAGAGCTCCTCGCAGGGTCCATCGAGGAACGCCTGCTCTTCCGCCGTCAGCTGCGGGGCCCGTGCGGACAACAGCTTCGACCACTGAGGCGCCCCGCTGAAAAGCTCGCCGTCCCACCACACCGTCCCGGCCTCGAGCGCCTCGCGCTCGGTCTGCGACATCGGCGGCAGCAGCTTCAGGTACGCCTTCATGAAGGGCCGGGTGATGATCGCCTTGCGCAGCGGCCGCAGGTTGAGGAGCCAGAGCCCGGCGAGCAGCAGCCAGAGAAAGCCCTTCCAGGTCCCGGCGGGGGTCCCCGAGGCGCCGAGCAGGGTGTAGGCGATGAGCAGGGCGGTGAAGGTCGCGGTGAACGCGAGCAGGGGCACCCGGCGGTATGCCAGATAGAGCACCGCCGCGACGAATACCAGGGTGATGATTCCGCCTACCACCCCCCGAGTTTACCCCAGCCCGGTGCCGCTGAATGACGCATAGGCACAGGGACGTGCCCGCGGCCGAGGGCGGCGAGCGGCGGGCAAAAGTCGCGCCTTTTGCCTGCCGCAGCGCTGGGCCGGGCAAGGAGCCCGGATCCAGCGCCTTAAAGCAGAGACTTCACTCCTTCCCGCTCCTCCTTCAGCTCCGTCAGAGTCGCCTCCATCCGCGTGCGGCTGAACTCATCGACGGCGAGACCCGGCACGATCTGGTAGTCGCCACCCCGCGTCGTCACCGGGTAGGAGTAGATCACCCCTTCCGGGATGCCGTAGCTGCCATCCGAAGGGACGGCCATGCTGACCCAGTCCCCCTCGGCGGTACCGTGCATCCAGGTATGCACGTGATCGATGGCGGCGGAGGCCGCGGAGGCCGCGGACGATGCCCCGCGCGCCTTGATGATGGCCGCGCCGCGCTGCTGCACCGTCGGGATGAAAGTCTGCTCCACCCAGGCGGCCTCGACCAGCGAGCGCGCCGGCTTGCCATTGACGAGCGTGTGACTGATGTCAGGATACTGGGTGGCGGAGTGATTGCCCCAAACGGTCATGCGGCGGATGTCGGTGACGTGCGCGCCGGTCTTCGCCGCGAGCTGCGACAGCGCCCGGTTGTGATCCAGGCGCATCATGGCGGTGAAGTTGCGCGGGTTGAGATCCCTGGCGTTCGAGCGCGCGATGAGCGCGTTGGTGTTGGCCGGATTGCCGACCACCAGAACCTTGACGTTACGGTCGGCCGCCTCGTTGAGGGCCTTGCCCTGGGCCGAGAAGATCTGCGCGTTGGCGAGCAGCAGATCCTTGCGCTCCATGCCCGGGCCGCGCGGGCGGGCGCCGACCAGCAGCGCCACGTGGCAGTCGCGAAAGGCGGCCTTGGCGTCGTCGGTGGCCATCACCTTGTTGAGCCGCGGGAACGCGCAATCGGCGAGCTCCATGACGACGCCGTTGAGCGCCTGCAGCGCCGGAGTGATCTCGAGCAGATGCAGGTTCACCGGCTGGTCCGCTCCGAGGAGCTGTCCGGAGGCGACGCGGAAGGCGAGGGCATAGCCGATCTGCCCGGCGGCGCCGGTGATCGCGACGTTCAAGGCTGGCTTCATGGCATCCTTCGATTCGCGGCGGGAAAACGGGCGCTGATTCTACTCGCCCACTCGCCGTCCCCTCAAACCACGAGCTGCAGCGGGGCGCCCGCGCGCTTATCATCCGCTCATGCTCGTTGAAGTCCGAACCACGGAGCGCGGCCTCGCCCTCGACCTGACAGGTGAGTGGCGGGCGCTCAGCTTTCGGCAGTTCGATACCGCGCTCGCGGCCGTGGATCTCACCGGCGCGAGCCACCTCGAGATTGCCACCGACCGGCTGGCGGCGCTCGATCTGACGGGCGCCTGGCGGCTGTGGGAATTCGTGCGGCGGGCGCGCCGCGCGGGCGTGGAGGTCGCCTTTGCCGGCAGCCCGCCCGATCAGCTGCGTCTCGTGGAGGAGACGCTGGGGCCGCAGCAGGCGACGGCGGCAGCGCCGCCGGTGAGCGAGGGATTCGCCCGCCGATTCGTCCGCCCCGATGAGGAGCTGGGCGAGAGGGCTTTCGAGGCCGAGCTCGCGACGCTCGCGTTCATCGGCCGGCATGCGGTGGTCCTCTGGCGCGACATGATCGGCGCGCTGGCTTTCGTCGGCCGGCTCACCGGTACGGCACTGCACGCGCTGGCGCATCCCAAGGGTCTGCGCCCGATCTCGGTGGCGAGGCATGTGTACGACACCGGCATCACCGCCATCCCGATCGTCGCGCTGATCGCATTTCTCATCAGCATCATCGTCGCCTACATGAGCGCGCAACAGCTGCGCAACTTCGGCGCCGAGATCTTCGTCGTCGATCTCGTCACCATCGGCGTGCTGCGCGAGCTCGGAGTGCTCCTGACCGCGATCATCGTCGCCGGCCGCTCCGGCAGCGCGTTCGCGGCCGAAATCGGCTCGATGAAGCTCAACGAGGAAGTCGACGCCCTGCGTGCGACGGGCGTCGATCCGTACGAGGCGCTGGTGCTGCCGCGGGTTCTCGGACTGCTGATTTCCCTCCCGCTGCTCACCGTCCTCGCCGATCTGGTGGGCCTCGTGGGTGGCGCGGTGCTGTGCGCCTCGCTGCTGCAGATGCCCCTCGATCAGTACATCAATCGCGTGAGCCAGGCCATCTCGCCCAGCACCTTCTGGGTCGGCGTCGTCAAAGCCCCCGTTTTCGCCGTGCTCATCGCGCTGGCCGGCACCCACCGGGGCATGCAGGTGCGCGGCTCTTCCCGGGAGCTCGGCCGGCTCACCACCGTCGCGGTGGTCCAGGCCATCTTTCTCGTCATTCTGGCCGATGCGCTGTTCGCGGTGCTCTTCATGGAGATCGGCGTTTGAGGTATCCGGTGCTCGAGGTCCGGGGCCTGATCAACCGCTTCGGCTCCCAGGTGGTCCACGACGGACTCGACATGGACGTTCGCGAGGACGAGGTGTTCGGTATCGTCGGCGGCTCGGGGACCGGCAAGTCGGTGCTGCTGCGCAGCATCCTCGGGCTGCAACGGCCGCAGGCCGGCACCATCCGCATCGAGGGCCACGACATCACCCAGCTCTCCGGGGCGGCCCTGCGTCTGGTGAAGGCCCGCTACGGGGTCACTTTCCAGCAGGGGGCGTTGTATTCCGCGCTCAATGTGCTGCAGAACGTCCAGCTGCCCATGGTCGAGCACCTGGCGCTCGCCTCCGAGGCGCGCGATGAGCTCGCGATGCTCAAAATCCGTCTGGTGGGTCTTCCCGCCGAGGCCGCATGGAAATATCCTGCGGAGCTCTCGGGGGGCATGATCAAACGGGTCGCCCTGGCGAGGGCGCTGGCGCTCGACCCGCGGCTGCTGTTCCTCGATGAGCCGACCTCCGGGCTCGACCCCATCGGCGCAGCGGAGTTCGACGAGCTGATGTTGTACCTGCAGAGGCAATTGCGGCTGACCGTAGTGATGATCACCCACGACCTCGACTCCATCTTCCGCACCTGCAATCGCGTCGGCGTGATCGTGGACCGGCGGATGGAGGTGGACACGCTGGAGCGCATCGTCGACCACCCCAATCCCTGGATTCAGGCCTATTTCCGCGGCGAGCGCGGCAGGCTGCACCTGCAGGCGGCCCATGGAGCGTGAGGCCAACTACGCCGCCGTCGGCGCCTTCGTGCTGCTCGTGGCACTGCTCGCCGCGCTCTTCGTCTACTGGTATTCCGGCAACCGCGTCCACCGCTCCTACGATGATTACGAGATCTACTTCGACGGCAGTGTCAGCGGACTCGAGCAGGGCGCGGCCGTGCGCTATCTCGGCGTACGCGTCGGGCGGGTTGTGCAGATGCGCATCGATCCTCGCAACGCGGGCCGGGTCGAGGTGATCGCCGCCATCGATTCCTCGGCGCCGATCTCCGCCCGCACGATCGCCGAGCTCGACCTGCAGGGCGTGACCGGCCTGCTCTACATCGACCTGCAGCAGTCGGCGCATCCGGCGCCCGCTTCGGTGCCGAGCCTGCGCTATCCGGTGATCCGCTCCGCGCCCTCGCAGTTCGACGTCTTCCTGGCGCAGCTGCCGCGGCTGTCCGCCGCCGCCGGCGGGGTGATCGAGCGCTTGAACCGGTTGCTGAGCGATCACAACATCGACGACGTCTCGCGCAGCCTCGACAGCCTCTCGCAGGCGAGCAGCTCGCTGCCCGAGGCGGTGCGCAACGTGAACGAGCTGCTGACGCAGCTGCGCACCGCGACGGCGGAGCTCGGCGCGACCGCAAGAAGCACCCGTACGGTGATGGATACCGCGGGCCCGCAGGTGGTCACCACCGTGCGGCGCCTGCAGACGGTCGCCGACAACCTGTCACTCGCCACGGACCAGCTCGACAAGATGATCGCGGAAAACCGCGCCGACGTGCGCTCCTTCACTCGCGCCAGTCTGCCGGAGATCGAGAGCTTCGTGCGCGAAGGCCGGGCGGCCGCCAAGGACATCCGCGACCTCTCCGTCAGCCTGCGCCAGAATCCCTCGCAGCTCCTCTACCAACCGGCCCCGGCGGGCGTGGAGATTCCGCGATGAGAGTCCGGAAACACGTGGCGTTGATCGCACCGCTGCTGCTCGCGCTGGCCGTCTCCGGCTGCTCCGGCCTGCTGCGCAGCGATGCGAAGCCGGTGCAGGTCTACACGCTGAGCGCGGGCGCGGTGTCCTCCGGCGGCGGCGCCGACCCGACGTCCGGCCTGAATGCGTCGCTGCGGGTCGCGCATCCGCTTGCCGCTCCCGGGCTCGACACCGCGCAGATCGTGCTGCTCGAGCCCGATCATCGCATGGACGTTTATGCGGCGAGTGCCTGGGCCGCGGACGCGCCGGCGCTCATCGAGTCGCTGGCGAGCCAGACACTGCGCTCGAGCGGTGAGTGGAGCTCGGTGGAGGATGCCGAGAGTCCCTTTCCCGCGGACTACCTGCTGCAGATCTCCATCAGACACTTCGAGGCCGACTATGGAGACGGCAGCGATGCGCCTCCCACCGTGCACGTGACGCTCGACTGCACGGTGGGTGCCGAGGATGCGCGCAGTATCGATGCGAGCTTCGCGGCGAGCGGTTCCGCGGTGGCGAGCGCCAACAGGCTGAGCGAGGTCGTGGCCGCCTTCCAGCAGGCAACCGATCTGGCCCTGCGTTCGATGTCGCGCCAGGTCGCCGCGGCGGTACGGCAGACGAGCGCGCATAGCGCGAATACCTCGAGCCCGTAGGCGGCGAGTTGAAATACCGGCACGTCCACCACGCCGGCAATTTCGCGGACGTTCACAAGCACGTGACGCTGCTCGCGCTGCTGGCGGCGCTGCAGCGCAAGGACAAGGGCTTCCTCTATCTCGAGACGCATGCCGGCCGCGGCGCCTATGAGCTGCCGAAGGCGGGCGGCGAGTCCGCCGCGGGCATCGGGCGATTCGAAGCCTGGCTCGGCGCGCAGAAGGGCTCGGTGGCCGAGGAGCTGCGCGATTACGGCGAGCGGGTGCAGCGGCTGCGCCGGGACTTCGGCGCGCCGCGTCTCTACCCGGGCTCGCCGCTCCTGGCCGCGAGTGCGCTGCGCCCGCAGGATCGTGCGGTGCTCATCGAGCAGCTGCCTGCCGAGGCGCGCGCGCTCGAGAAGGCGTTGCCCCATTTCGGTGCGCGGGCGACACGGCTGCGGGTCGAAACCGGCGATGGTTTCGAGCGGCTGCGGGGGTGTTTGCCCCCCGCCCTGCGTCGCGGCCTCACCTTCATCGACCCGCCGTACGAGGAAACTCGTCGGGATTTCGAGCGGGTCCGTCACGCTGCCGCCGAGGCGCTGCGGCGCTTCCGGACGGGCGTGATCGCGATCTGGTATCCCATCAAGGATGCGCGCGATACGCGCGCGTGGCAGTCGGCGCTCGCCGCTGATCTGGCCGGTGATCTGGCCGGTGATCTGGCCGCCGAGCCCGGCGGCGAGCGGCTCGCGGCGGAGCTCTCGCTCTATCCGAGCGATTCGCGCGTCGCGCTCAACGGCTCGGGCATGCTGATCCTCAATCCGCCCTATCAGCTGGCCGAGCGCATGCAGATGTGGCTGCCGCAACTGTACGCGTGTCTCGATTTGGGCCACGGCGGCGGTGCCGGCGTTCGCAGTTTTTGACAGGAGCACGACCGGGGCCGTGACGGGCCCGCCGTTGGGGGCGCAGAATCCGCCCATGAGCGGCACCGTCGATCAGTACGGGGTCGTGGGCCACCCCGTAGCCCACAGCCTCTCGCCCTTCATCCACGCGATGTTCGCCCGCCAGACGGGGCAGGCGATGAGCTATCGGCTGTTCGATTTCGCGCCGGAGACCTTTCAGGAGCGCATCGCCGCGTTCTTCGCGCAGGGGGGGCGGGGACTCAACATCACCCTTCCCTACAAGATCGAGGCCGTCGCGCTCGCCAACGAGCTGACCACCCGCGCCCAGCATGCGAGTGCCGTCAACACCCTGGCGCTGCGCAAGGACGGCTCCATTCTCGGCGACAACACCGACGGTGTCGGCCTCACCCAGGATCTGTGCGTCAATCAGCGCATGGTTCTGACCCGCCGGCGCGTGTTGATCATCGGCGCCGGCGGGGCCGCCCGCGGCGTGCTCGCGCCGCTTCTCGGGCTCGAGCCCGAGGTGGTGGTGATCGCCAACCGTACGGCGGATCGCGCCAAGGCGCTGGCGACGGCGTTTGCGCCGATGGGTAACGTGCAGGGCGTCGGCTTTCGCTACATCTCGGCCGGGGCTTTCGATCTCATCATCAACGCCACCTCCGCGAGTCTCACCGGTGAGATTCCCGACATTCCCGTGGGGGTCATCGGGCCCGACACGTTCTGCTACGACATGGCCTATGGCAAGGGCGACACGCCTTTCGTGCGCTGGGCGCTCGAGCTCGGCTGCCGCGCGGCCGTGCCGGGCTGGGGCATGCTCGTCGAGCAGGCGGCGGAGTCCTTTCGGTTGTGGCGCGGGGTGAGGCCGCTCACCGGGCCGGTGATCTCCGCGCTCACCGCATCGTGACCAGCTCTTCGGAGCTCGTGGGATGGATCGCCACGGTGTCGTCGAAGTCCTGCTTGGTGGCTCCCATCCGCACGGCGACTGCAAATCCCTGCAGCATCTCGTCGGCGCCGGGGCCGACGACGTGCACCCCCACGACGCGCTGCTTCGGCCCGACCGTGACGAGCTTCATGTCGCAGCGGATCTTCGCCGTCGTGAGCGCGTGGTACAGGGGGATGAAGCTCGACCGGAAGACGGTGACCGCCTCGTCGCCGTAGTCATCGCGCGCCGCCCGTTCGGTGAGACCAACGGTGCCGATCGGAGGGTGGCCGAATATCACGGTCGGTATGTTGTGGTAGTCGAGATGCCGGTCGGCCTTGCCGCCGAAGAGCCGATCGCTCAGCCGCCGGCCCGCGGCGATCGCCACCGGGGTGAGCTGCGCCCGTCCGGTCACATCGCCGATCGCGTACACGCCGGCGGCGCTCGTGGCCTGATATTTGTCGGTCACGATGAAGCCGTAGGCATCGAGCTCCACTCGCGCGTGCTCGAGACCCAACTCCTCCACCGCCGGGGTGCGTCCGATGGCCCAGAGCACGCAGTCGAACGGCTCGAGCCGCCGTCCATCGCGCAGGCAGAGCGCCCGGCGTCCGTCCGCGTCGCCCTCGAGCGCCGAGGGCCATGCCTGGGTCACCGGCACCACGCCCTCGGCGCGCAGTGTCCGCAGAGTCGCCTCCCCGATCAGGGAGTCGAAATGCTTCAGGACCGTCTCGCCCCGCAGCACCAGCGTGACCTCGGAGCCGAGCGCGGCGAAGATGCCGGTCAGCTCGACCGCGATGTAGCCGCTGCCGACGATCGCGATGCGCTGCGGCCTGCGGGGCAGCTCGAAGAAGCCATCCGAGGTGATGCCGAGCTCGGCGCCGGGGATCGCGGGCAGCAGCGGGCGCCCCCCTGTGGCGATGACGATGTGCGGCGCGCGGAGCGTCTTTCCGGCAGCGACCACGGTTCGCACGTCGGCAAAATGCGCCCGGCCCCGGATCAGGGTCACGCCGCGCTTGCCGAGGTTGTCTTCGTAGATCCCGTTCAGGCGCAGGACGTAGGCATCACGCTTGGCCTTGAGCAGGGGCCAATCATGGGCGCCGGCCGAGAGCTCGAAGCCGTAGTCAGGCGCATCGCGCAGCCCTTCGGCGAGATCGGCCGCGTTCCACATGACTTTCTTCGGTACGCAGCCGACGTTCACGCAGGTGCCGCCGAGGCGATGCGACTCCACCAGCGCGACCCTGGCCCCGTACTCCGCCGCGCGCTGCGCGGCGGCCAGCCCGCCGCTGCCGCCGCCGATCACGATCAGGTCAAATTCGCCCATGAAGCATTTTAGCTGGCAGAATCGACCAAGCGAATGGCCCTGAAGCTCACCCGGACCCGCCGCAGGCGCCTTCGGGCCAGTCAACAAGCATAGGTGCGTGATGGACAATCCCCTGCTCGCCGAGGAGCCGCTGCCGCCCTTTCCGCGTATTCGTCCTGAGCACGTCGAGCCGGGCATACGCGAGGCACTGGCGCGCGCCCGGGCACGGATCGGTGAGATCACCGCCCAGTCGAGCCCCACCTTCGCCTCGGTCGTCGAGCCGCTGGAAGAGCTGCAGCACCGGGTGGCGCGCACCTGGTCGCCGGTGAGCCACTTGAACGCGGTGCTCAACTCGGAGGCGCTGCGCAGCGCCTACAACAACTGCCTGCCGCTGCTCTCCGCCTTTCAGACGGACCTCGCGCAGAGCGAGCCGCTCTACCGGGCGTATCGCGCCATCGAGGAGCGGGAAAGCGCCGCGCTCGACCCGGTGCAGCGCCGCGTCCTCGAGCACGCGCTGCGGGACTTTCGCCTGGCGGGCGTCGGGCTCCCTGCGGCCGAGAAGCAACGCTTCAAGGACGTGATGCTCGAGCTCACGGGGCTGCAGGCGAAGTTCGAGGAAAACGTCCTCGATGCGACCAACGGCTGGAGCTACCGGGTCACCGACGGCGCACTGCTGCACGGCCTCAACGAGATGCTGATCGAGCAGGCCCGCCGCCGCGCCCACGACAAGCGGCTCGAGGGCTGGATCCTGACACTCGATCAGCCGACCTACGTCGCGGTGGTCACCGATGCGGAGTCGGAGGCGCTGCGCCGCGCATTCTACGAGGCCTGGACCACCCGCGCCTCGGATCAGGGACCCAACGCCGGCAAGTGGGACAACGCGCAGGTGATGGAGCAGATCCTGCGCAAGCGCTACGAAGCCGCGCGTGTTCTCGGCTTCGGCAACTACGCCGAGTACGCGCTCGCCACCCGGATGGCGCACAGCGTGGAAGAGGTGATGCGCTTTCTCGAGGAGCTGGCGCATTCCGCGCGCCCCGCCGCCACGCGGGAATTCGCGGAGCTGGAGGATTTTGCCGGCCGCAGGCTCGCGGCCTGGGATGTCGGCTTCTACGCGGAGCGGCTGCAGCGCGAGCGCTATGCCGTGTCGCAGGAGGAGCTGCGACCCTACTTTCCGCTGCCGCGAGTGCTCTCGGGCCTGTTCGAGGTCGCCGAGCGACTCTTCGACGTGCGCATCCGCGAGCGCACGGGTGCACCGACCTGGCATCCGGACGCGCGCTTCTTCGAGATCGAGGGTGCCGGCGGGCAACCGGTCGGCAGCTTCTATCTCGATGCCTACGCCCGACCCAACAAGCGCAGCGGCGCGTGGATGGACGAGTGCGTGGGGCGCAAGCGCCTCGCCTCGGGCTCCGCGTTGCCGGTGGCCTACCTGGTGTGCAACGTGTTGCCTCCCGGGGAGGGCCGGCCGGCGCTGCTCACGCACGACGATGTCCTCACGCTCTTCCACGAGTTCGGTCACGGGATGCATCACCTGCTCACCCGGGTCAACTACCCGAGCATCGCGGGGATCAACGGTGTCGCGTGGGACGCCGTCGAGTTGCCGAGCCAGTTCATGGAGAACTACGCCTGGCACCCGGACGTGCTCAGCCGCATTTCGAGTCATTATCAGACCGGAGCGCCGCTGCCGGCGCAGACCCAGCAGCGGCTGCGGGCGACGCGCAGCTTCCATGCCGGGCTGCAGATGGTTCGCCAGCTCGAGTTCGCGCTCTTCGACTTCAGGCTGCACGCCGAGTACGTCCCCGAGCGCGGCGGACGGGTGCGGGAGGTGCTCGAGACGGCCCGCAGAGAGGTGGCGGTGGTGCCGGCGCCGGACTGGAACCGGTTCGCGAACAGCTTTGGACACATCTTCGCAGGCGGCTACGCGGCCGGGTATTACAGCTACAAATGGGCCGAAGTGCTGGCCGCCGACGCTTTTTCCGCCTTCGAGGAGCGGGGGGTCTTCGATCGGGCGACGGCCCGCCGGTTTCTCGAAGCCATCCTCTCCCGGGGCGGGAGCCGGGATGCCCTGGAGGCTTTCATCGATTTCCGGGGGCGCCCCCCCGAGATCCGGGCCCTGCTGGTCCAGCACGGCATCGTGGCCCCGGGCGAGGCAGCCTGACAAAACTGTGCGGCAGGTCGCAGTGACAGGGAGGCGACGGCTCCTAGACTGACACGAATTACGCTCCCGGGAGCGGCACGCAGCCGTGCCACCAAATAAGAGAATGAGCAGCGCCCGGCGCAGTGACTTCGATGTCACCAATTCGGTGCAGGTGAGCGCCCCAGGGGCGGTCCTGCGCGCCATTGAGGCCCTTTATCGGCCCACTTGGCCGGATGCGCCCCTGCAGCCCTTGCGGCGCTCCTTCGAGCACTTCGAGCGGCTCTTCGCCGGGGAGGTGCCGGGCTTTCACGGCGTGGACACCGTCTACCACGACCGCCAGCACACGCTCGACATCACGCTGGCGCTCGGGCGTCTGCTGGTCGGGTACGAGCGGCAGGCGATCGATGGCAACCGGTTGGGCGGGGAGCGGGCCGTCGCGGGCCTCATCACCGGGCTCTTCCATGACGTCGGCTACCTGCGCCGCGCGGACGACGGAGAATCGCGCAACGGTGCGGAGTTCACCCGGATTCACGTCTCCCGGGGCGCCCGATTCCTGGAGGAGTTCCTACCCGAGCTCGGCCTCGGCTCCTGGGTGCCGGTCGCCCGGGAGATCATCCATTTCACCGGCTACGAGCGGCCGTTCGCACAGATCGAGGCCCGGGTGAAGGACCCGCGCGACCTCAAGGTCGGCCATCTCCTGGGCACCGCCGACATGATTGCGCAGATGGCCGACCGCTGTTACCTCGAGAAATGCCGCGATCGCCTGTACGCGGAATTCGTGCTGGGCGGTGTGGCGCTGCCGATCGCCGCCAATGGGGGCCGGCAGGTGAAGTACGCCTCGGGCCTCGATCTGCTGCGGCAGACGCCCGAGTTCGTGGCGGAGGTGCGCGAGAAGCGCCTGGATGCCGATTTCGGCTCGGGGTATCGCTACCTCGAGATCCTCTACGGCGGCCGGAATCCCTACATGGAGGCCATCGATCGCAACCTCGATTACCTGCGGCAGGTGCTGCGGAGCGAGAACTGGCGGCTGTTGCGGCGCAATCCCCCGATCTTCGCCGCCGATGCCGACCCCATGTCCACCATGCGCGGTCTGATGGTGGGTTACATAAAGAAGGTGTGGTCGGGGTATTGAGGCGCGGTTACTATGATCGGGCCATTTGAACCACGAGCCCGAGTGACAGCCGCAAACCTGAAGCTGGTCGCCACCGCGGCCGTGATCGGCTTCTTCGTCTGGCGCCACCCGCCCGATCAGCTGACGGCCCAGGGAGTGGGCGCACTGGCCGTGCTCGGCAGCCTCGCCGCCGCGGTGATCGCCTGGCGGGCCGCCCGCGGGATCCAGGCATCGACGGCGGCGCTCATCAAGAGTGCCGATCGGGTCGGGCAGGGCGACTACACCCGGCCGGTCGAGGTGCGCCGCAGCGACATCATCGGGGAGCTGGAGCAGGCGCTGGAGCGGATGCGCTCGCGGCTGCGCCAGTCGACCATCCACAAGAACTACCTGCACAACGTTCTCAACAGCATGACGGACGCCGTGTTCGTCACCTCACCCGATGGCGTGGTGAAAGTGGTCAACTCCGCGGCCTGCAAGCTCCTCGGCTACGGCGAGGAGGAGCTCCTCAGCCGTGGCATCGTGGCCATTCTCGATGAACGCGAGCGCGAGGGGTTCGATCTGCTGCAGGCGGCGCAGGAAACGCGGGAAACCGTGGTGCGCACCCGGGCCGGGCAGACCATTCCCGTATCGCTCACCGGCTCGCGCATCGAGAGCGCCGATCCGCAGTTTCAGGGCAACATTTTCGTCGCGCGCAACATCACCGAGCGCAAGCGCGCCGAGCGACGTATCCGCTACCTGGCCCGCTACGACGCGCTCACCAAGATCCCGAATCGCATGCAGTTTCATCACGTGCTGCAGCAGACCATCGCGCGAGGACTGCGTAGCGGGCAGGCAGTGGCGCTGCTCTACCTCGACATGGATCGATTCAAGGAGGTCAACGACACCTTCGGACACGGCTCGGGAGACCGCGTGCTCGAGGTGCTGGCGGAGCGGCTGACGCGCTCGCTCCCCAAGGGCGCGCTGCTCGGGCGGCTGGCGGGAGACGAGTTCGCGCTCTGCATCGATGGTCTGCCCGCGGAGGCGGACAATCGCGGCCCGATCGCGCATCTGGCGCGCGCCGTGCTCACCGAGGTGAGCCGCGCCTTCCAGCTGAACCAGCACGAGGTGTTTCTCACCGCCAGCATCGGCATCGGCTTCTGCCCCCGGGATGCGGAGAACGTCATCGATCTCATCCGCAATGCCGACGCGGCGATGTACTACTCGAAGCAGAACGGCGGCAACACCTTCGCGTTCTACTCGCCGGAGATGAACGCCGCGGCCGTCGAGCGCCTGATCATGAAGAGCAAGCTGCGCCGCGCGCTCGAGCGCGACGAGCTCGTGATCCGGTATCAGCCCAAGGTGGATGTCGACAGCGGCCGGGTCATCGGCGCCGAGGCGCTGCTGCGCTGGCGTCTGCCGGGGCACGGCGACATTCCGCCCTCGCAGTTCATCCCGCTCGCGGAGGAGACCAACCTCATCCTCGACATCGGCGAGTGGGTGTTGAACCGGGTCTGCATGGACTACCGGCAGATGCATGCGAAGATCGGCGATCCCGGCCGGATCTCGCTCAACCTGTCACTGAAGCAGCTGCGTCAGGCGAGCTTCATCCTGCGTTGCCGCTCCGTGTTCCGCCGCCACGGCGTCTCGCCGACCGCCTTCGAGCTGGAGATCACCGAGACGACGCTCATGGCGGACACCAAGCGCACCCTGCGCCTGCTCGATGAGCTCTACGCCATGGGGCTGCACCTGTCGATCGATGACTTCGGCACGGGATACTCCTCGCTCTCCGCCCTGCAGCAGTTCCCGATCGACACTCTGAAGATCGACCAGTCGTTCGTCCGGGACGTGGCGCAGAACGCCGGCAACGCCACCCTGGTGCGCACGATCATCGAGATGGGCCGCAATCTCGAGATCGACGTCATCGCCGAAGGCGTCGAGTCGGTGAGCCAGCTCGAGTTTCTGCGCCGCAACGGCTGCCACTATGCGCAGGGGAGGCTTTTCGGTGAGCCCTGCACGTCCGAGGAGCTGCTCGCGCTGCTGCAGCGCCAGAGCGCTTCGGGCCCGGCTTTCATGCGCTTCACCCAGCACACGGCGCTCGCGCAGGGTGAGTCCCGCGCCTGAAGCGGCGCCGGGCTTCCGATGCTCAGTCTCTCCGCCGTCCGGCTGCGGCGCGGACCGCAGGTTCTCATCGATGCCGCCGACTGCACCGTCTATCGCGGCGAGAAGGTGGGCATCGTCGGCCGTAACGGCTGCGGCAAGTCGACGCTGCTCGCGCTGATCCGCGGCGAGCTCGCGCCCGATGCGGGCGACTATCGCGCCCCGCCCGGACTCACCATCGCCGCGGTCGCGCAGGAGCTGCCGGCCACCGATGCCACGCTCGTCGATTACATCCGGGGCGGCGACCTCGAGCTCGCGGCGCTCGAGGTACGGATCGCGCACGCGGAACGGGCGGCTGACGGCACGCGGCTCGGCACGCTGCACGCCGAGTACCAGGGGCTGGCGGGATACTCCGCGAGGAGTCGGGCCGCGCAACTCGCCGCCGGCCTGGGTTTTGCGCCCGAGGATACCGAGCGGCCGGTGCGCGAGTTCTCCGGGGGTCTGCAGATGCGGGCGAACCTCGCCCGCGCGCTCATGCGCCGCTCGGACGTGCTGCTGCTCGATGAGCCCACCAACCACCTCGATCTCGACGCCGTGCTGTGGCTCGAGGCCTGGCTCAAGAGTTATCCCGGCACGTTGCTGCTCGTCTCCCATGACCGTGAGTTCCTCGATGGCGTCGCGCAACGCATCCTGCACCTCGAGGGCGCGCGCCTGCTCACCTACAGCGGCAACTACAGCGACTTCGAGCGGCAACGCGCCGCGGCGGCGCAACGCCAGCAGTCCCTGCTCGCCGGCCAGCAGCGCGAGCGTGCCCGAGTGGAGGGCTTCGTCGCTCGCTTTCGCGCCAAGGCGAGCAAGGCGCGTCAGGTGCAGAGTCGGCTCAAGTGGCTCGCGCGACTGCCGGAGATCGCGCCCGCGCATCTCGAGGAGGGTTTCGAGTGGGAATTCGCGGCCCCGGCGAAGCTGCCCCGGCCGCTCGTCAGCCTCGAGCGCGTCGGCGCCGGATACGACGCGCGCCCGATACTGTCCGATGTGTCACTCGAGGTGAGTCCCGGCGAGCGCATCGGTGTCCTCGGCCGCAATGGCGCGGGCAAGTCGACCCTGATGCGCGTGCTCGCCGGGCAGCTCGCGGCGGGCGCCGGGCGGCTCGAGAGCGCTCCGGATCTCGCGAGCGGATTCTTCGCCCAACTCGAGCTCGAGCATCTGGACGCCGATGCCACCGCGCTCGAGGAGCTCGAGCGCCGCGGCGGACCCGAGCCCGTCGGCTGGACCGAGCTCGCGCGGCGCAACCACCTCGGGAAGTTCGGGTTTCGCGGCGAGCGCGTTTTCGAGCCGACGCGCAACTTCTCCGGCGGGGAGCGGGCGCGGCTCGCGCTCGCGATTCTGGTCGCACGCCGCCCCAACCTCCTGCTCCTCGATGAGCCGACGAACCACCTCGATCTCGACATGCGCCACGCGTTGATTCTGGCGCTGCAGGATTTCGCCGGTGCGGTCGTGATCGTCTCCCATGATCGCGCTCTGCTGCGCGGCGCGTGCGACCGCTTCCTCCTGGTCGCGAACGGCGCAGTCAGCGCTTTCGACGGCGACCTCGAGGACTACGCCGCATGGCTGGGGCGGGGCACGGAGGGTGGCCCAGCGGCCGTCCCTGGCGACCGGCCGCGCACCGCCCCGCAGGAGCTCGCCGCTTCCCGGCTCGCCCGCCGCGAGCAGCGGCGCCTCGAGGCCGAAGCGCGCAATCGTCTGACACCTCTGCGCGCCGAGCAGCGGAACTTGGAAACACGCCTCGAGCAGCTCACCGCCGAGCGCGCCGCCATCGAATCGCGGCTCGCGGATCCGACGACCTACGCCGCAGCGGATGCCGAGGAGCAACGACGCATCAGCCTGCGCCATGGCGAGCTGTCGCGGGAGATCTCGAGCCTGGAGGAGCGTTGGCTGGAAGTGGCCGAGATGCTGACGAGGGGCTGACGCCGACGGCTGGCTGACGCCGGCGGGCCGCGCATTCTTGCCTCTTTGCGCGCCTTTCTCCGGGGGCCGCAGCGCTGCCGGGTTGTCTATCCTCTGCGCGCATGAGCCTCGCGATCGTCGGCGCGAAGTTGGTGCGCAGTCCCGGATTGACGGGCGATCACGTGCGCGCGCTCGCGGCTCAGGCAGGAGGGGATCTGGAGCGGCTCTGCGAGCCGGAGGTCATCGCCCAGGTCGATCTGCCGCCGGCGGCACGGGCCTTTCTGCGGAATCCCGACTACGGGGCGCTCGCCGCCGATGTCGCCTGGCTGCGCGCGAGCGGCGCGAGACTCGTGTTATGGGGCGAACCGGACTACCCGCCGCAGCTCGCCGCGACCGGCGGGTCTCCCGCGGCGCTGTATGTCCTGGGAAGTGTGGCCGCGCTGAAGGCGCCGCAGCTCGCGATGGTGGGAGCGCGGGCGGCCTCACCGGTGGGGCGTGCCATCGCGCGGGAATTCGCCGGCGCCTTGTCTCACGCGGGACTCACCATCACGAGCGGGCTCGCGGTAGGAATCGATGCGGCGAGCCACGAGGGAGCGCTGGCCGCCACCGGCCGCACCATCGCCGTGCTCGGCACCGGCCTGGACCGGCTGTATCCGGCCGAAAATGCCGGCCTCGCGAAGCGTATCGCGGGCGGCGGAACCCTGGTCTCCGAATTCGCCCGCGGGACCCGGCCGCAGCGAGGGAATTTCCCGCGCCGAAACCGGGTGATCAGCGGGCTGTCGCTCGGAACGCTGGTCATCGAGGCGGCCCGTAACAGCGGCTCGCTGCTCACTGCGCGCTACGCCGCAGAGCAGGGTCGGGAGGTGTTCGCGGTTCCGGGCCCGATCCGCAGCCCCCTTTCCCACGGCTGCCACCGCCTCATCCGCGATGGCGCGTGCCTGGTGGAAGACCCGGTAGACGTGCTGGCCGAGCTTGGCTTTTTGCAGCAGAATCAACAACTTGACCGGTGCTTCGGGGGTGGCGCCAGCGGCGCGGTCAGGCCCCCTCGCTCGGGCTCTGCATTGGACAAGGAATATGAAATGCTGTTAGATGCGCTCGGTTTTGAACCCGCGACCCTCGATGCGCTCGTGGCCCGCTCAGGCTTGTCCGGCGAGTCGATCGCCTCGATGTTGCTGATTCTCGAGCTTGAAGGGCGCATCGCGCCATTTCCCGGCGGCCTGTACGGCCGACTATCCACATGACCACCGGCAGCGTTCTCAAAGTCCTGATCTACGTCTACCACCATTACATGTTGGCGGATCCGGCCGAGGTCCCGGAGCGGCGCCACATGCTCGAGGATCTGCAGCGGCGCGGCTTCTCGGTGACCGAGGTCGTGCACGCGATGGAGTGGCTATCGGCGCTGGTGAGCGACCAGCGGGCGGTGCCGGCGGCGGGGGACGGCCAGCCGGACCGCGCCGGACTGCGTGTGTTCACCGAAGGTGAGCTAGCGCGCCTCTCGGCCGATTGCCGCGCCTTCCTCATGATGCTCGATCGCCAGCGGGTGCTGACACCGCAGCAGCGCGAGCTCGTCATCGAGCGCGCGTTGGCGCTCGATGTGGAGGAAGTCGAGGTCGAGCAGCTCAAATGGGTCGTCCTCCTCGTCCTTTCGAGCCAGCCGGGACAGGAGCTGGCGTTCGCCCGGTTCGAGAGCGTCATGGCCGGCAACGGCGGCGCGCTCCGGCATTGATCGAGCACAGGGATTCGCCGGCGCATGGCTGAAAATCTGGTCGTGGTCGAATCGCCCGCCAAGGCGAAGACCATCAAGAAATACCTGGGGAAGGACTTCGAGGTGCTGGCCTCCTACGGGCACGTGCGCGATCTCGTGCCGAAGGAAGGCGCGGTCGATCCCGAGCGCGGCTACGCCATGAAGTATCAGGTGCTCGAGAAAAACGAGCGCCACATCGAGAGCATTGCGCGCGGTCTCGGCAAAGCGAAGGCGCTGTATCTGGCGACCGACCCCGATCGCGAGGGCGAGGCGATCGCCTGGCACCTGAAGGAGATCCTCAAGTCCCGCGGCGATCTCGACGGCAAAGCGGTACACCGGGTGGTGTTCTACGAGATCACCCGCAACGCCATCCGCGAGGCGGTGGCGCAGCCGCGCAACCTGTCGCTCGATCTGGTCAACGCGCAGCAGGCGCGCCGCGCGCTCGATTATCTGGTCGGCTTCAATCTCTCGCCGCTCCTGTGGAAGAAAGTGCGGCGCGGCCTCTCGGCGGGCCGGGTGCAGAGTCCGGCTCTGCGCATGATCTGCGAGCGCGAGGAGGAGATCGCAGCCTTCGTCGCGCGCGAGTATTGGACGCTCGAGGGCTCGGGCGCCAAGCGCACCGCGGCCGGGCAGGAGGCCGCTCCGTTTCCGCTGAAGCTCATCGAGTACGCGGGCAACAAGGTCGAGCAGTTCTCGTTCACGAACGAGACGCAGGCGCGCGAGGTCGAGCGCGGTGTGCGCGATGCGGCCCGTGACAGCGCGGCGCGCAGCGGCCTCGCGCAGCAGGGGCTCGGGCAGCTGCGGGTCATCGCGGTGGATCGCAAGCAGCGGCGGCGTACGCCGGCCCCGCCCTTCACCACCTCGACCCTCCAGCAGGAGGCCGCCCGCAAGCTCGGTTACAACGCCCGCCGCACCATGCGGCTCGCGCAGCAACTCTACGAAGGCGTCGACATCGGTGAAGGCAACGTCGGCCTCATCACCTACATGCGTACCGATTCCGTCTCGCTCGCGGCCGAGGCGGTGCGGGAGATTCGCGAGGTCGCCGCGCGGCTCTATGGCCAGAGCGAGGTGGCCGAGGAGCCTCGCGTCTACAAGACGAAGTCCAAGAACGCGCAGGAGGCGCACGAGGCCATCCGCCCCACCTCTGCCGCCATCACGCCGGCGGACGTCGAGGGCAAGGTCGACGGCGACCTCTACCGGCTGTACGCGCTCATCTGGAAGCGCGCGGTCGCCTCGCAGATGGCGCAGGCGGTGTTCGACACGGTGGCGGTCGACATGCTCGCCGGCGCCGACGGTCCCGGGCGTCACGTGCTGCGTGCCAACGGCTCGACACTCGTGAAGCCGGGCTACATCTCCGTGTACCAGGAAGGCACCGATGACGTGAAAGCGGACGACGGCGATCATGTGCTGCCGCCCCTGCAGGAGGGCGATGCGGTCGACCTGCTCACCTTCAACGCCGATCAGCACTTCACCGAGCCGCCGCCGCGCTATAGCGAGGCATCGCTGGTGAAAGCGCTGGAGGAACACGGTATCGGGCGGCCCTCGACCTACGCGAGCATCATCTCGACCCTGCAGGACCGGGAGTACGTCGAGATGGACCAACGTCGCTTCGTGCCGACCGACATCGGCAAGATCGTCAACCGCTTCCTGACGCAGCACTTCCATCGCTACGTGGAGTACGGCTTCACGGCTGCGATGGAAGACGAGCTCGATGCCATCTCCCGCGGCGAGGAGGAATGGACGCAGCCGCTCGACAAATTCTGGAAGCCCTTCATCCATCAGGTGGAGCGGATCGAGAAGAACGTCTCGCGCGAGCAGGTTGCCCAGGCACGCGAGCTCGGCAAGGAGCCCGCCACCGGCAAGCCGGTCACGGTGCGGATGGGCCGCTACGGACCCTTCGTGCAGATCGGCACCAAGGACGACGTCGAGAAGCCGCGCTTCGCGGGCCTGCGGCCGGGGCAGAAGATGGACGCGATCACGCTCGCCGACGCCATGGAGCTCTTCAAGCTGCCGCGCACGCTGGGCGAGACGGCCGCGGGAGAGACGATAGTGGCCAACACCGGGCGCTTCGGGCCGTACGTGAAGTACGGCAGCAAGTACGTCTCGCTGAAGGAAGACGATCCCTACACCGTGAGCCTCGAGCGGGCGCTCGAGGTCATCCGCCTCAAGCAGGAGGCGGACGCCAACCGCATCATCACCGACTTCGGCGTCGATGACATCCAGGTGCTGAACGGCCGCTATGGACCGTACGTCACCGACCGCAAGAAGAACGCCAAGGTACCGAAGGAGCGCGAACCCAAGTCGCTCACGCTCGAGGAATGTCGTGCGCTGCTCGCACAGGCGCCGGAGCGGGGGAAAGGACGGTTTGCCCGAGGCCGACGCGGAGCGCCGACGGCCGCGCCGAAGGGGCCGGCCGCGGCCGGTGCGCCGGCGGCCGTCGCTGCGGGCGCTCGCGCCGCCACTCGCAAGCCGGCGCGCACCGCGCCGGGCAGGACGGAAGCGGCTCACGCAAGCGCCGCCCGCCGCGCGAAAGCCTCGACGGAGCGTGCGGCTCGGCTGGCCGCGGATGGCGGCCGGCGTCGGGCGGCCTCGGCCAAGAAGCCCGCCAAGGGCAAGCGCCTCGCGCACAAGCGGAGCCGCAAAGCTGCGCCGGGGCGTGCGCGCGGAGTGAAGTAACTTCGCCGCCGGCATCGGGCGCATGCGCCTCTGCGCCACCGTTCTCATTCTGACATCGCTGCTGCTCGCGGGCTGTGCCAGTCCGGGAGCGAGGTTTGCTCGCGAGCGAAGCCGGGCGGTGCAGACGCGCAAAGTCATCGACGAGGCCCTTCCCCGGGCGATCTCCGATCGCGGGGGCTGGAGCGCCGATATCGCCGCGGCGTTCCTCGAGCTGAGCATTCCGCCCACGCGCGAGAACGCCTGCGCGGTCACGGCCGTCATCGAGCAGGAGTCGGGGTTTCAGGTCGAGCCGATCATTCCCAACCTCGGCAGAATCGCTCTGCACGCGCTCGATCAGCGCGCGGCGCACGCCGGCATCCCGGCGGTGCTCGTGCGCGCGGCGCTCGAGTTGCGATCCTCCGACGGACGCACGTACCTTCAGCGGCTCGAGTCGGCGAAGACCGAACGGCAGCTGAGCGACATCTACCAAGACTTCACCGGGCGAGTGCCGCTCGGTCGGCGCCTCTTCGCGAGCTGGAATCCCATCCGCACGCGCGGTCCCATGCAGGTGAGCGTCGTCTACGCCGAGCGGTTCGAGAAGGAGAAGCCCTACCCCTACCACGATCGGCGACGGGATCTGCGCGATGAGCTCTTCACCCGCCGCGCCAGCATCTATTTCGGCACCGCTCACCTGCTCGACTACCCGGCACCCTACGACCGGTATCTCTACCGGTTCGCCGATTACAACGCCGGTCAATACGCGAGCCGCAACGCGGCATTCCAGCGGGCCGCGAGCACCGCGGCCGGCCGGCCGCTCACCGCCGATGGGGCACTGCTCGCGCGCTACCCCGACGCCGCGGGCGCCGGCAGCACCGAGCGCGTGCTCTCGGCGCTCGCGCCGCGGCTGCGCCTGAGCGCGGCCGATATCCGCTTCGCGCTCGAGCAATCAGACTCGCAGAGCTTCCAGGAGACGGTGCTTTATCGGCGGGTGTTCGCGCTCGCGGAGCGCAGGAGCGGGCGCCGGCTGCCTCGAGCCGTGCTGCCGCGAATCCGGCTCGGGGGTCCCAAGATCGAAAGACCCCTGACCACCGCCTGGTACGCGCGCAGCGTCAACGAGCATTTCGAGCGCTGCGTTCGTCCCTGAGTCTCAGGTACAGGAAGTATCCCGCCGCCGAAGGTGCGGAGGTTGCGAGCAAAAACCGCGCTTTTGCTCGCAACCGCGCTGGTGCGGGCAGGAAGCCCGCGTCCGGCGCCATCGATCAAGGGTTGTGTACGACGTCCCCGACGCCGATCGTGTTGGAAGCGCCGACGATGAGCCCGAAGCTCAGCTGCGGATAGGTCTTGAAGACGAGCAGCGTGCCCGCGCGCTCATCCGGCAGCCGTACCCGCGGCGCGAACGAGGAGCCGAGCTCGCTCATGCCGGCCTCGCCGCTGTGGGAGCCGTAGGTATCGCGCACCACCTCTCCGGCCTGATCCACTTCCAACACGTTGCCCGGCTCGAGCCCGGCATCGGAGCCGCGGTTGAGCACGACGATGTCGTACTGGCCCGCCAGATCGCTGACGCCCGTATCGCCCACGATCCAGACGATCTTGCCGTTGATCTGCGTCGACGGCGCCCGCGGCTCGAGATTGAGCGGCGGCTGAATGTCGGACGAGACCAGCTTGTCGCCGCGCAGCGTCTCGCGCGCGGTATCGATCAGCTGCGCCCGCGCCGGACGGGTCGGCGGCTGGGTGATGAGCGCCGTGGCCGTGTAGATGCCGAGATAGCCGAGCACGTGTCCCGTGTCGGGGTCGCGCAGATCCTCGCTCACGTGAATCACGCTGTAGCGGCTGTGCGGATTGGGTCCCAGCCCCCTGACATAGGCGATGACGTCGGACCCTGCGATCTGATGGTCATCGCGGAAGGCGATGACGTGCGGAGCCGCTGCCGCCTCCTCCTTCGTGAGGACGGTCGGTCGCCCGAGAAACGCCGCGATGGTCGCGTACGGGATGGTGGGGATCGCGGAGGTGATCGGCGTGCTGCGCAGCCGCGGCTCGAGCCGCAGCGCACTCGCCTCCACCACCCGCACCTGCGGGCGCCCATGGGTGTCGTAGGCGAGCGCCAGCGTGTCTCCGGGATAAATGAGGTGGGGATTGTGGATGTGCGGATTGATGTACCAGACCTCGGGCCAATCCCAGGGGTCGCGCAGGTACATGGAAGCGATGCCCCAGAGCGTATCGCCGCGCTTGACCGTATAGGTCAGCGGCGCTTGGGGGTTCACCTGCGGCATGGGCGCCGGCGATGCCTCAGGCGGGGCGGCGGCGGCCGTCGCCGCGGCCTCTGTCGCGGTCGGGTTGTCATCGGCGGCCGCCGGCGGCGCCGGGGACTGCGGGGCCGAGGCCTGTGGCGCGCTGTTGGCGCTGTCTTCCGCGGCGGCAGGCGCCGCGCGGTGGCCATGCAGCGAAGAGCACGCGGCCAGCACGACCGACACGGCAAGACCCGCCGTCAGGCGGGCCCGGAAAGCTAAATTCGAGACCATCCTCCACCCCTTCTGAGTTGGCGCAAGGTCGGCATCCTGCCGCATTGCGCGTCCAGCCCAATGGGCGGGCTATAATCGCATGACGGCGCCGGGTGCAGGGCAGCTTAATGTCAAGTTGTGCGCTCGGTCACGGGCCAAGTGACAGCCGGGCCAAGTGACAGCCGGAATCGGCAGTCGCACGCTCGCGGACCCTTTGAAACCCCTGAGACCTGCCCTCACAACGGGGTCAAGCACCAGGAAACCCATGGCGATTAGAACGATTCTCGAGTTCCCCGATCCGCGGCTGCGCACCCGCGCACAGCCGGTAACCCGGTTCGACGGCGAGTTCCAGCAGGTGGTCAACGACATGCTGGAGACCATGTACGCGGCGCCTGGCATTGGGCTGGCGGCGACCCAGGTCGATTTCCATCAGCGGCTGATCGTCATCGACCTGTCGGCCGATCGAAACGACCCCCTGATTCTCGTCAATCCGGAGATTCTGGCTCGTGAGGGCGAGACCGCCACCGAGGAAGGGTGTCTCTCCGTCCCCGGGTATTACGACGAGGTAAAGCGGGCCTCCAAGATCCGTTTGCGCGCTCAGGACCGCGACGGCAACGTCTTCGAGCGCGACTGCGAGAACCTGCTCGCCGTGTGCGTGCAGCACGAGATGGATCACATCGACGGCAAGCTGTTCGTCGATTACCTCTCCAGCCTCAAGCGCGAACGCATCCGCAAGAAGCTCGAGAAAGAACGCAAGGAGCGCGCCGCCCAGGCCGACGCCGCCCCCGTGCGCCGCCGCGCCCTTTGAAGGCGCAGTGCCAGGTGTAGGGTCTCGCTGGGCACGTCATCGCGAGCGCCGGGCCGTCCCGAGCCCGCGGCAATCGATTAGCGTCTCGCGGAAAGCGACCGGGGCGCCTTTTCGCCCATGAACAAGCATGCGCGTTGCATTCGCCGGTACCCCTGAATTCGCGGTTCCCTCTCTGCAGGCGCTGCTGCGTTCCGCGCATACGGTCGTCGGCGTGCTGACCCAGCCGGACCGGCGCCGCGGGCGAGGGCAGCGCGTGACGCCCTCACCGGTCAAGGTGGCCGCCGGCACGTCGGTGCCCGTCGACCAGCCGGCCTCGCTCAAGACTCCGGCGGAGCGGGACCCGCTCGCTGCCTGGCGTCCGGACGTGTTGGTGGTCGTGGCGTACGGCCTGCTGTTGCCGAGGGCCGTGCTCGAGATTCCGCGGCTCGGCTGCGTGAACCTGCATGCCTCGCTTTTGCCGCGTTGGCGCGGCGCCGCTCCGGTCGAGCGCGCACTGCTCGCGGGTGACGAGACGACGGGTGTCACGGTCATGCTGATGGATGAGGGACTCGATACCGGACCGGTGCTGTTGCAGCGATCGGTTCCGATCGAGCCGGACGACACCGGCGGGCGCCTGCGCGGCAGGCTGGCGGAGCTGGGCGCGCCGCTTCTGCTCGAGGCGCTGCAGGGCCTCGGAGAGGGCACGCTGCGACCCTGCCCCCAGTCCGCCGCGGGGGTCACTTACGCACGCAAGCTCGACAAACGCGAGGCGCCGATCGATTGGAGCCAGCCGGCGGAACGGATCGAGCGGCAGATTCGGGCGCTCGAGCCCTGGCCGGTCGCGGAGACGGTCTGCAGGGAGGGGCCGAGTCATCCCGCCCAGCGCCTGCTCGTCCACGCAGCGAGACTCGCCCCGTCGACTGGGGCGCCCGGGAGTCTGGCGGGACGGATCGTCGAGGTGAACGAAGACCCTCGGGACGGCCATGTCCGTGTGCAATGCGGCACCGGCTGCCTCGACCTGCTCACGCTGCAGCGGCCCGGAGGGGCGCGTCAGCCGGCGTCCGTGCTGACCCGCGGACCGCACGCGCTCAG
>Ga0335078_10001508_pt1 | contig 35106 bp, 31 predicted proteins | sample Lox_Sample_32_FD_206711 | JGI IMG/M metagenome (GOLD analysis project Ga0335078, IMG submission 206711) | Soil microbial communities from Loxahatchee National Wildlife Refuge, Florida, United States - Lox_Sample_3.2 | ecosystem: Environmental > Terrestrial > Soil > Wetlands | place: USA...
CGAGAATGAGAGTTGAACCGATGAACCTTCGCAGATATCTGGCGGTCACGATACTCCTTTTGGCGACTTCCTCCATCCCCTGCATGGCTGCGCAGCCAGCGGACAACAATCCACTGGGGAATCTCGCTCCCACGCCGCCCATGGGTTGGAACAGCTGGAATAAGTTCGGCTGCGAGGTCAATGAAAAACTGATCCGGGAGATGGCGGATGCAATGGTAAGCAGCGGCATGCAGGCCGCCGGCTATCAATACGTCAACATCGACGACTGCTGGCCGCTGAGTCGTGATACCCAGGGCAACATCGTGGCTGATCCGCAGAAATTCCCTTCCGGAATTAAGGCGCTGGCTGACTACGTCCACAGCAAAGGATTGAAACTCGGCGTCTATACCGACGCCGGAAGGCTGACCTGCCAGAAGCGTCCCGGCAGTTACGAGCACGAGTTCCAGGATGCAAAAACCTATGCGGCCTGGGGAGTCGACTACGTCAAGGTGGATTGGTGCCACGCGGAGGGGCTCGATCCTGAGGTGCAATACGCAAAGTTTCGAGATGCGCTGGCGCAAGCCGGCAGGCCGATCGTCTTCAGTATTTGCAACTGGGGTGTGAAAGCGCCGTGGACCTGGGGGCCTTCCACGGGAAATCTTTGGCGCACCACCGGTGACATCAGTGATCGCTACGATCGCATGTCGGTCATTGGATTCAGCCAGGATGGCCTGGGAAAGTTTGCCGGCCCCGGCCACTGGAACGATCCTGACATGCTGGAGATCGGCAACGGCGGCATGAAACCGGATGAGTATCGCACCCACATGACACTGTGGGCTTTGCTGGCCGCACCGCTGCTGGCCGGCAACGATTTGCGCAACATGACCGACGAGACTAAAGAATTACTCATGAACAAAGAAGTGATCGCCGTCGATCAGGACACAAAAGGCGTGCAGGGCCATCGCATCTGGGATGAAGGGCCACTCGAGATCTGGGTCAAGCCATTGGCCGATGGCGGACAGGCGGTCGGTTTATTCAATCGCGGAGAATCGGAATTCAAGATCACTCTCGATTTCAGCAAAATTGGCATCGCCAGCTCGGCAAAATTGCGCGATCTCTGGGCACACAAAGATCTCGGTGAATTCCAGCAGTCTTACACCGCCGAGGTGCCAAGGCATGGGGCCGCGATGTTCAAAATCACCCAGTGATGTGAGCGGAGAAGTGGCAACCCCGCCGCTCAGCTGAGTTCCTTGAGATTGGTTCCATTTTTTTCGCTGGTGCGGTGCGAACTGGCCGGCGAGTTGGGCGGTACCGGTCCACAGGACAGACGCCGCACCAGCTGGGTTGGCAGCGTGACTGTTTTGCCCGGCAGGTCGGGCCTCGCAATTCTATTTAACAGCAATTCCGCCAGCTGCCTTCCCAGTTCTTCGGTGAAGACATGTACCGAAGTGAGAGCGGGATGCAAAGATGAGGCTTCGAGAGTGTCATTGAAGCCTGCGATGCTGATGTTCTCGGGGATCTCGAGTCCGCTGTCCCGCGCTGCATGGCAAGCGCCTCTTGCCGAGGAATCATCTCCAGCGAAAATGGCGGTAATCGAGGGTGATTGTTGCAGCATGAGCTTGGTCGCAAGGTAACCCATTTCCTCGCCATCGCGAGAACTGAGTTCATTGACATGAATTTTCAGGCCGGCTTCTTCCATCGCCTTTTTATAGCCACGGAACCGCCGTGCGTACCAGGGTAGCCGGAGGTTGCCCACAAAACCGATCTCTCGATGCCCCAGAGATTGCAGATATCGGGTCAGTTCGTAGGCCCCACGCACGTCATCGAAGAAGACAGCGGACTGCTCGTCCTTCAGTTCTCCGATAACGTTATTGCCGAGCACGACCCAGGGGATTCCGCGGCCGGTCAGCAGATGAAGAAGCTCGCGCGAATTTGTTCCCGCCACAATGGTTCCCGCCACAATTTGCCGGCGCAGCAAGATTTCCGGCAAGGTCAACTCCTCGAGGGATGCATCAGTCGGATATTGGAAAGGCAGGAACAGCAGACCATAGTTTGATTCGGCGCAGTACGCCTCAACTCCCATGAGCACCGCCGAGTGAAAAGGGTGCAGCACGCCACGGTTACTTAGCAGAAAAGCGATAATTCGCGATTTTCTACCACGCTCGAGATCGAATCCTAGCCGGACCGCGGCCTTGATCACGCGGTCGCGCATTTCAGGGGTAACGTTGGCGCGTCCTCCGATGAGCCGCGACACCGTAGCAGCGCTCACATTTGCGGCCCGCGCTACATCGATGAGCTTTACTTTTGGGGATCGACGATTCATGGTTCCAGACGGATTGCTCAATTGTCGACCCAATTGTAGCGGAAGTGTTGCTCGATGAAGAACAATCGTGACGCCCGAATCGCGAGCACTGGAGGCTTGCGGTCGGCAAGACGGATGAACGATTCTCTTAGGGCTTTTCTCTCAGGGCTCTGTGGCGGGAAGACTGCGCAGGTCGGCGAGGGCCCGTTGGGCTCTCGCGTCGTGGGGATCGATTGCAAGCGTTTTCTGCAACTCTTCTTCTGCGTCGCTGATCCTCCCGGTTTGTTCGTAGAAGAACGCAAGATTCTTGTGCAGAAGAGCGGCGTCGGTGCACTGACCGCAGAGTTGGATCGCCTCCTGTAGTTGCTCAATCGCCTGCGGCCAATTCTGCGCCTTACCCGCTTCAAGCGCGAAATTCCGCAACAGCTGGACCCGGTCGCGAACTTCTTCGCGCTTCTGGAGTTCGTTGAAGCGACTCTGGTAGCGCTGGGCGTCGGGATCATGAAGCCTGCTCAAACTCCGTGAGAGGTTATAAAGAGCCTCGGACTGGTTTGGATCGATACGCAGCGCCTGCTTCCAATGTTCGATAGCTTCCTGCGTCCGCCCCAGCTTTTCCAGACTTTGCCCCAGCAAGAACTGAGTGTCCGGGTTGTCGGGGTTCAGCGCGACAGCTTTTTGCAGAAGCTCTGCAGCGTGCTTGAAATTGTCGGTTTGCCGCTCCACCAGAGCCCAGAAGTAGAACCCATCCTCGAGGGTGGGCTGAAGGCGGGTTGCGGCTTCGAGCTCGCGCCGCGCGTCATCGTAACGGTCGGCTTCGAAATAGAAATGTCCGAGACTCAAGTGTGCCGCAGCTGAATCGGGATTCAGGCGCGCGGCTTCGGTCAGTTCCTGCAGCCCGCCTTTGCGGTCGAACTGAAGCACCAGAGCCATTCCCAGGTTCAAGTGTGCCTCGGCGGAATCCGGTTGCAGCGCGACAGCTTTTCGAAATGCGGCGACTGCGTTCGCACCCTGCCCCGCCTTATTACGAATAACACCGAGCGCAATGTAAGCGGCGGCGTTGGTTGGATCTTGCTGGATTATGGAAAGCAGCTGATTTTCGGCCTCCTCTACTCCTTTTTGTTTGATCAGCGCCAGCGCCAGATTGACATAGGCGGAAGAAGATTTCGAATCCGCTTCAGCGGCGCGGCGAAACGCGTCGACCGCATCGGTGTCCTTGCCCTCCCGCGAATACAAGACGCCGAGGTTGCTCAAAGCTTCTGCATATTTTGGATTGGCGGCGATCGCGGCTCTGAATTCCTTCTCGGCCTCGGCCACAGCGCCGCTTTGCACGGCGAGTAATCCCAACTGGTTATGGGCCGCGGCCATTGAAGGTTGCAAGTGAAGGGCGCGGTTGAGCTCCTGACGTTCCGCCTGCTGATCGCCCAGCGCCGCCAGGGCGAGAGCAAGGTTGAAATGGAACTGCGCGTTTCCTGGAGCGAGTGCGAGGGCCTTACGATAAGTCTGCGCCGCGGCCGCCAATTTGCCTGCGGCGAATAACTGATTTGCCTGCTCGTTAAGGCGGTCGGCTTGCGATTGCACTTCCGAGCCAGCCGGTGGGGCAGATTGGAGGAAGGAGTTCCCGGATGACGCCCGGGCTCTCAGACCTCCCGCTGGCAACAGAGAGAGGATGGCCACCGCTGTACAGGTTAGCCTTTTTGTCGTGTTCGCATGTCGTTCCGCCAGCTCTGCGAGCTTTCTCTGACAAAATCCGGTCATGACATCACATCGCGACGGGTCGGCATGGGGCGCCAGTGTACTCTTCGGAAGTCTACTGATTTACTCCGCTCGCCAGGTACCCGCCGTCTACCGATAGCAGTGTGCCCGTGACGAAGCTCGCCGAATCCGATGCCAGGAAGATAGCGGCTCCGACCAGTTCTTCCAGTTCCCCGAATCGTTTCATGGGAGTTCGTATGATCACTTCCTCGCCGCGAGCTGTACCCATCACTATCTTCTCCGTAAGCGGGGTTCGAAAATATCCCGGTGCGATAGCGTTTACGCAAATCCCTTGGCAAGCCCATTCGATAGCCAGCGACTTCGTAAGCGAAGCCACGCCGGCCTTACTGGCGCAGTACGCCGCGACCTCAAACAAAGCGAGAAAGGAACCCAGGGAGGCGATGTTGATAATGCGTCCGTAGCGTCGCTCGACCATGTGGCGGCCGAAAACCTGGCAGGCGCGCAACGTGCCCGTCAGATTGGTGTCGATAAGGCGGTTCCAGTCTGCTTCGGTCAAGTCCAGCGTCGGTTTGCGCTGGTTGAATCCGGCACAATTGACCAGGATGTCGACTTTGCCGAAAGCGGCGACCGTGACCGCCAATAAGTTTTGCAACGAGGCGAGATCTGTCACATCACAAGCCGCACGCAGCGAGCGGCGTCCCAGCGCTTCAATCTCGGTGGCTGCATCTCTTATCAGTTCAATCCGCCGCGCGGTCGGAACGACGTCTGCGCCGGCCTCAGCCAGACCGAGTGCCAGAGTGTGCCCGATTCCCGAGCTTCCCCCGATCACAACCGCAACCTTGCCATTTAGTTCCAGACGGCTGTACATAGTTCCTCAGAACGATCTCTCAACCTCCACCTATTGTTCGAAACTGTTTACAGGCTGAGATGACACTCGCAAAAGATTGCAGCTGGTGCCATCCCCTTTGGTACAGTAACCCTTGCCAGCAAACGAGAAAAGATAGGCAGGGGGCCGCTCCCGAGTCAAAGCGGAAATACTAAACGCGACTCTCAGGAAGACTAAAATAAAATGCCGCATCCAGAAACTCCTGTGCCCGCGCCATAGCCACCAGGCGTGCCGAGCCGATGCGTAGGAGAACGATATGGACATCCACCAGCTCGAACTGTTCCTCGCGGTGATGGAATCACCGAGTATGACACAAGCTGCGGGAAGAGTCTGCCTGTCGCCGGGAGCGGTGAGCCTGCAGCTCCACAAACTGGCGGACGAGTTACACATCGAGCTTTTCGTAAGAAACGGAAAAAGATTACTCCCCACACCGGCGGCCCTGCGCCTGGCTGAGCACGCGAAAGAAGTTGTGAAGCTCATGAGCCAGATCAAGCAGGAATTCGAGACCGACCTGGGCAAAGACACCCGGCTGTTTCATTTCTCCACCGGCGTCACCACCATGATCTACCAACTGGGAAAACCGCTGCGGCAGTTGCGCAAGCAATATCCCAAAGCGGATATCCGGGTGACCGTCAATCCCACCGAGGAAACGTTGGACGGATTGCGCAGCCGACGCTTCGATCTGGGGCTGATCACGCTGCCAGTACCCGAGGAAGGACTCAGGATCATGCCCTTATTTGAGGAAGAATTGTTGGTTCTGCGGCATTCGCCGCAGCGGAACCGCAGCCGGCAAACCAAAACTCTGCGCCCGGCCGACCTGGTGGATGTTCCTTTCCTGCTCTATCCCAAGCGCAGCAACCTGCGGCAGATTATCGATCGCAGCTTTAAGGAAATGAATGTGACTCCGCGAGTAGTGATGGAAGCCGACGATACCGAATGCATCAAACGTCTGGTGGAGTCTGGTTTCGGCTATTCGGTGTTGCCGGAGCACGCGCTCCGCCACCGGCCCAGTTTTTTTCAGACATTCCGCATCGAGGGGCACCGCATTACCCGCGGCTTGGGCCTGGCCATGGTGCGGACGGATTATCCCCGCAAACTCACCGAATCTATTGCTAACTCCCTGCAAGTGATGCTGAAGATCTGATTACATTTGTTTACAATCCGCCCTGCCGTTCCCTATTGAGTCTGGCTGAATTCTCATTTCAGTTTTTATGGTTTGACACCGTCGCTGTGGAGTTTTTATGCTACGGCGTTTATTGTGGGGAACTACACTCGAATGCAGGGGCCGGATACGATTCAGGCTAATTCTGAGTGGATTCGTCGTTACCCATCCGAACCATGGGCAAGTGCGAAAGCCGCAGAACCACGACGCGGATATCTGAACGCTCCCGAACCGTTATTCTGCCACCGCATTTTTTTCCGTGATTTACGGCTGCGATAAGCGCAGAGAAAGTTCGGCGCAGGGGAGGAGTTTTGAGGAATACGGCGCAAGACAATATTGAAAAGATGATCTTCCGCAACACCAATGCTCATACTGGCCGGCGCATTGCCGTCACGCCAGAAAACAGCCTGACCGAACACTTGTCCTACGGGCGCATTATCCTGAATCATTCTCAGTCTACGGAGTCATTCCAAACCGGAGAACGCGAAACCGGATTGATCTGCCTTTCGGGAGAGGCCACGGTTTTGGTGGGCAGTGAGAAAATCGCGCTCGGGCAGTTCGACGCGGTTTATATTCCGCGCGATTCATCGGTAACCATCACGACCTCGTCGAAGGTCGACTTCGCCGAGTTTTCCGCTGACGTCGCGCATCGCTACCCGCTACAGGTGGTACGCTACAAAGAAATCGAAGGAGACCCCGGCTTGAAGTTTGACACCGGGGGGCCTGGCTCCAAGCGCCATCTCAACATGCTCCTTGCCAAGAACATTCAGGCAGGAAGACTGGTTGCCGGGTTTACCGACTCCGAGCCCGGAAACTGGACAAGCTGGCCGCCGCACGAGCACGCTGAGATGCTGGAAGAGATGTACGTTTACTTCAATATGCCCGATCCAGCTTTTGGTATTCAGTTGGTGTACAACAATACCAAAGATCCGGAACTGGTGACTGTGGTGCGCGACGGCGACGCCGTCCTCATGCCTAGCGGTTACCACCCAAATGTTTCCGTACCCGGTCATCGCATTTCGTTCCTGTGGGCGATGGCGGCACACCGCGAGGTCGACGATCGCCAGTTCGGGGTGGTCAACGTGCAGCGAGGATTTGAGCAGGGAGGTTCCGGACTCGAGCCCGGACAGAAGAAGTAAGTCTATTCATGGGACCAGCGCGAGGTCCGGCGTTCTGAAAACCGCAGACACATCAACGCCGCCGGCACGGCCCGGCTTGGTCACGGCCAAGATCGCAGCAACTGTAGGCCATTTTCGTTGGGTCATCTGTACTCTCCTCTTGTTTGGTGTCACCAAGAATTACATGGACCGCCAGGTCCTGGGTGTTCTGAAAACCACTCTCCAACACAATCTTGGCTGGAATGAGATCGACTACAGCAATCTGGTGTTCGTCTTTCAGGCTGCGTACGCGGCGGGCATGGTGCTGATGGGCCGGCTGGTGGATCGGCTGGGCACGCGCCTGGGGTACGCTCTCGCCATGGTTTTCTGGAGTGTGGCTTCGATGGCGCACGCCGCCGGAAATTCCTTGGGAAGCTTTTTTCTGGCGCGCGCCGCGCTGGGACTTGGTGAGGCGGGCGTTTTCCCCGCCAGCATCAAAGCGGTCGCTGAATGGTTTCCCAAGAAAGAACGCGCCTTGGCGACAGGAATCTTTAACGCTGGGAGCAACATTGGAGCTATTCTCACTCCGCTGATCATCCCTTGGATCACGATTCGTTGGGGATGGCGTTCCGCCTTTCTCGCCACTGGTTCGGTAGGGTTCATCTGGCTCGTATTCTGGCTTCTGCTTTATCGCAAGCCGCAGGAACACTCCCGGGTCTCAAAAGCTGAGCTGGACTACATCCGCAGCGACCCCCAGGAGTCGGTGGCGAAAATCAAATGGGCCAGACTCCTGCCCCATCGACAAACCTGGGCGTTCGTGTTGGGAAAATTTACCACCGACCCTATCTGGTGGTTTCTGCTATTTTGGATCCCCGATTTTTTGCAAAGAGACCACGGGCTCCGGCTCACGCAAATTGGCGTGCCCATCATGGTGATCTACCTTATGGCCGACGTCGGCAGCGTGGCCGGCGGCTGGCTATCTTCCCGGCTGATTCATCTGGGCAAGAGTGTCAACTTTGCGCGCAAGCTGGCGCTGCTGATTTGTGCCCTTAGCGTGGTGCCCATCGTATTCGCTTACCGCGTCGAAAGCCTGTGGGGCGCGGTATTATTGATCGGACTAGCCGCGGCGGCTCATCAAGGATTCTCAGCCAATCTTTTCACCCTGACTTCGGATCTTTTTCCCGCTCAGGCTGTGGGCTCGGTTGTGGGCATCGGTGGAATGGCCGGCGCAATCGGTGGAATGTTTATGGCCAAGATCGTGGGCTACGTGCTGCAATGGACGGGCAGCTACATGATTCCTTTCTTTATCGCTGGTACTGCGTACCTCGTGGCGTTAGCCATTATTCAAGTCCTGGCGCCCCGGCTGGAGCCCGCCGACATCACTTGACGCCGCCGTCACATGAAATGACGACTTCGATATTCTTTTCATGGTTTTCGCGACGCCCGCCGGGAGTATGCTGCCATGCGGAGCCTGAAAAATGAACAGGGCATCGCACAGGGTGGCCTCCCCATACGCCGTGAGTATCGAGGACTTGCGGCGGCTGGCTGAAAACCGAGTACCGAAGCTGGTTTTCGACTACATCGATGGTGGTGCCGGAGCTGAGGTTACTCTGCGCGAGAATACTCGCGCCTTCGATGCCGTCACCTTCCGTCCGCGACACGCGGTTTCAATTCCGCAAACTGATCTTCGAGCCAAGGTGTTGGGATTCGACTTGTCCATGCCCCTGCTGCTCGCTCCGGTGGGCTACTGCCGGGTGATGCATCCGGCCGGCGAAGCCGCCGCCGCTCGCGCCGCGGGAGAAGCGGGCACGGCATACATACTTTCCACTGTTTCCGGCCAGCGCCTCGAAGATGTCAAGGCAGCGTCGCGTGGCCCCGTATGGTATCAACTCTATATGACCGGGGGGCGCGAGGCGTCCGAACAAGCGTTACACCGCGCCCAGGCAGCCGGTTATACGGTTCTCGTCATTACGATCGATACTATCGTCATCAGCCTGCGAGAGCGTGAAGTTCGCGGCGGCATGGACCAGATGTTGCGAGGCAGCGTCTGGTCGCAGATCCCCTTTCTGCCCCAGCTCCTCGCACGTCCACGATGGCTCACTCGGTTCCTGCTGGACGGTGGCCTTCCCACCATGCCGAACATCGTAACTGAAAATGGACCACTCCCCGTGAGTAAGGCCCACACGGCTCTGCGGCGCGCAGCTTTTGTCTGGGAAGACTTGCGCTGGATTCGAGACCTTTGGCGCGGCCCGATCGTCATCAAAGGTGTCCTAACGGCCGACGATGCCCGGCGATCTTTGGACGAAGGCGCAGCGGCGGTCGTGGTATCGAATCACGGTGGACGGCAGCTTGACGGAACCGCCGCCACATTGCGTGTGCTTCCAGAGATTGTGGCTGCTGTCAAAGATCAGGCGGAAGTACTGATGGACAGCGGCATTCGCCGCGGGTCTGATATTGTCAAAGCTCTTTGCCTGGGAGCGCGTGCCGTGTTATGCGGCCGCGCCTATGCATATGGACTGGCCGCGGCTGGCGAAGCGGGCGTAGCTCGCGCGCTTGAAATTCTGCGAGCCGACATGGACAGAACTCTGAAGTTGCTCGGCTGCTCGTGCGTCAGCGACCTGGATCGGTCATACGTGAATGTCCCGGAGAACTGGTCACCGATATGAACACAGCTGTCCTAAGTGTGGAGACGAAATCGGCGATCAGTCGCGGACAGGGGCAGGCCGCCGCTGCCGCTTTTGCTGCGTTGTTCTCCCTGGTGGGCCTTGCCCTTTGGGGATTGCCCTTTTACTACGACTTCATGGTGAAAGACTTCGGTTGGACCAGGGCGCAGGTGACCTCGGGAAATGCGCTCAGCCGATTGTTGATCGGACCTGTTTTTGGATTTCTAGCGGGATGGATGGTGGATCGCTTTGGACCGCGCGGCATTATGATGGCGGGAATCCTCATGGGCGGAGGCGCACTATTCGGATTGGGCAGCATTTCAAAGCTGAGTTTCTTCTATCTTTTTTATTTATTGAACGCTCTCGGCTATGTCTGTGGCGGACCGCTGCCATGCCAGGTGTTGTTGTCGCGCTGGTTTGACAAGTCGCGCGGCAAAGCCATGGGATTCGCCTACATGGGTATAGGATTCGGGGGCGCAGCAGCGCCTTGGATCGCCAACGTTTTCGTTCGCCACTTTGGCTGGCAGTTTTCCTTGCGGATGTTGGGTTTACTAGTGGTTGTGATCGCGCTGCCATTTGTTTTTTTTGTTAAGGAGCCACCCCAAGCTTTAAGCCGGGCGGCAACCGGCCTGGCGGAAGTTAAGGGTGCCTTCAAAACGATCTCGTTCTTCCTGCTCACGCTGGGTAGTATGTGCTCGATTGCCGCCGTCAGCGGTACGCAACAGAACCTAAAGTTATTCTTGAGTCTGGACCGCCACTATGCGCAGGGAGAATCGGCGCGAATTCTGTCCTTAGTATTGGCTTTCAGCATCGTCGGACGGCTGCTTATTGGATGGCTGGCGGATCGCTTTGCGAAGAAATATGTCATGCTCTTCATCTATGTGCTGGTGGCGGCAGCCATCCCGTTCTTTTTTCTGGTGCCCGACCGGGCAGCCCTCTATATCGCGGCCGCGGTCTTCGGGATTGGCCTGGGTGGCGACTACATGATCATTCCGCTGATGACCGCCGAAATTTTCGGGGTGCGGATTCTGGGAAGGCTCATGGGCGTGATCCTGACGGCGGGCGGCGTCGCCGAGGCCGCGTCGCCGTGGCTCATCGGTCGCCTGCGCGATGCTACCGGAAGCTATTTCGAAGGATGTTTCGTGCTGGTCGGCATGGCTCTGCTAGGGGCTGTGGCAGTTTTAGCATTGCCGAAGCCACGAAAACCAGCATGAGCCCACACTCCATCTTGCGACTCGGCAGTCTTAGGGACGCAGCCCACTTTCAGGAGTCTCTGCGATCGCTGCATTTGTCGCTGCCCTGCGATGGCGATCTGCTTCGCGGAGCCGATTCCCCACTGTCACAGCCGCTTGTAAAAGGAAATATTCGGATTGGCAACCGCGTTGCGGTGCAGCCCATGGAAGGTTGGGATGGTACAGCCGACGGCAATCCGAGCGAGAGCACGATCCGGCGCTGGCAACACTTCGGGCGCAGCGGCGCCAAATTGATCTGGGGCGGAGAAGCCGTTGCCGTATCTCACGAAGGGCGGGCCAATCCCCATCAACTGGTGATTGCGCCGCACACTGAGAAAGGTCTCTCGAAATTACGGCGAGAGCTTATCGAGCAACACAACTTCACTATGGGCTCGGATGAAGGCCTTCTCATTGGTTTGCAACTGACTCACTCCGGGCGATACTGCCGCCCGAATGCGCAGCATCGCAATGAACCGCGCATTCTCTATCATCATCCGGTCTTAGACGAGCGGCTGCATCTTCCGCGCGATTATCCGCTGCTCAGCGATGCCGAGATTGAAGTGATCATCCAGGATTTTCATCGCGCGGCTCGTCTGGCGTCGAAGCTGGGTTTTGATTTCGTCGATATCAAGCATTGTCATGGCTATCTGGCGCATGAATTCCTCAGCGCTCACACACGGGAGGGGCGCTACGGAGGCAGTTTTGAGAATCGCACCCGATTTCTGACGGAGGTGGTCAAGGGAGTACGTTCCGTTGCCCCGGGACTGCAGATCGGCGTGCGGTTTTCGGCGTTTGACACGGTGCCGTACCGGCCCGATCCGCAGCAATCGCGTAACGGAAAACCGGGACCGGGAATTCCCGAAGCAGATGGCAATTTGTTGCCCTACCGTTGGGGATTCGGTGTGAATCCCCTTGATCCAACGAAAGAGGATCTGAGCGAACCGCTTCGTTTCCTGTCTCTCCTTGAGCAGCTCGACATTTCACTCGTGAACATCACGGCCGGCAGTCCGTACTACAATCCTCATATCCAGAGACCGGCTTTGTTTCCGCCATCGGATGGGTATCAGCCCCCCGAAGATCCGCTGCTGGGCGTGGCCAGGCAAATGGAAGCGACGCGGCACCTCAAACAGCGATTTCCAAACCTGATCATGGTAGGAACTGCATACAGTTACTTGCAGGAGTTTCTCCCGCACGTAGCCCAAGCGGCCGTGCGTGAAGGCTGGGTGGACGTGGTGGGACTCGGCCGCATGATTCTGACATATCCGGAGATTCTGCTGGACGCCGTAAACGGCCATCCGCTGCAGCGCAAACGAATTTGCCGGACGTTCAGCGATTGCACTACCGCGCCGCGCAACGGACTGCCTTCGGGCTGCTATCCGCTGGACGGCTATTATAAAGATTCGGAATCAGGGGCACAGTTAAGCAGCATTAAGCGGCGAGCCACCGCGGTCGGAGACGCCAAGGGATGACCATCGAGACGTTAGAGAAACGACGGCGGCCTGGCCGCGGGGTGAAAGGAATCGCCGCCGCGTTGCTGCCTTATGGGGCAGACGGGAAGATAGCCGTAGAGGCATTCCAACGTCATTTGCTGGCCACACAGCAGGCGGGATTGACTAACGCCGTCAACATGGACACAGGCTATGTGAACTACCTGAGTGAAGCCGAGAAGCTCGATGTGCTGGGTTGGACGAGAGAGGCGTTAGGAAACAATGTGCCGTTCGTGGCTGGGGCATATATCGAAACCCTGGCCGGCGATGTTGTCGCGCTCTATCGCCAGCAGGTCGAGGCCATCGTCGACCGAGGGGGAATTCCGATTTTGTTTCAAACTGCCCGGTTGCACGGCAGATCTGCGGCGGAGAAGGCTTTGGTGTATCGCTCCGTTTGCGGTGGATACCCTGAGGTGCTGGCGTTCGAACTGAGTCCGCTGTTCGCTCCCAACGGCGAGATGTTCGATGAGGAAACCTTTCTTCGCCTGATGGAGATCCCCGAAATCACAGGGATGAAACATTCCTCCCTGGACCGTCTTCTGGAACTCGAGCGGCTGGCGCTGCGCGATCACCATCGTCCGGAGTTTCGTATTTACACGGGGAACGATCTCGGCATCAACATGATCGAGTACGGTTCCGATTATCTGCTCGGACTCGCGACGTTCTCTCCGGAGAAATTTGCCGAGCGCGATCGTTTGTGGGAGGCCGGCGATCCGGCTTATTATGCGCTCTCCGATGCGCTGCAGTATTTGGGAAATGTAGCGTTCCGCGAACCGATTCCGGCGTACAAACACTCGGCCGCAGTGTTTCTGCACGCAGCAGGACGAATCCCTGCCGACCGGCCACATCCACGAAATCCGAAACGACCAGCCTGGGAAGCTGAAATTCTGCGCGATTGTGCGCGGAGAATCAGCAATGCAGGCGCGAGCGTTCCCGCTCCTGCTTCCGCATCCCGGTAACGCCGCACGGGCGAGGACGCCGGCGTCTACATTTTCAGTAGATCGGATTGTCAGCCTACCGGCCGTCCTGCGGCGCGATAAATCGATTCCACCAGAGCTATACTTCGCCGCCCCTCGCGGCCATTGCACACCGGTGCGGTGCTGCAACGGATGGCGTCGAGAAAGTCCTCAAGAATTGCCTGGTGCCCACGGAAATCCGTCACAACCGGCGACGAAGCGCGCTGATTGTCATCCGGCGCAGCGCTGGCTCTGACGCCGGGCGGAAGGTTGCGCAGGTCGGTCGCGATCACGCGATCGTTCTCCAGAATCACTGTGCCCTCAGAACCGGTAATCTCTATCCGCCGAGGATATCCCGGATAAGCCGCGGTTGTTGCTTGAAACACTCCTGTGGCCCCACTGGCGAACTCAAGAATTGCAACCGCCATGTCTTCTCCTTCGATGGAATGCAGTGCCGTTGCCGTGCGGGCTTGAGCCCGGACCACATCTCCCAGCAGCCACAAGAGCAGATCGACGGTATGGATCGCCTGGTTGATGAGTGCGCCTCCGCCATCCAGACTCAAGCTTCCGCGCCAGCGTGACTTGCCATAGTAATCAGGAGGCCGGTACCACCTGACCCGGGCATCCACCAGGATGGGCCTCCCCACCACTCCATCCTGCAGCCACTGTTTAAGTTGGCGGATTTCCGGTTTCGTTCGATCCTGAAACATCACACCCAGTTTCACCCCCGCTTTCTCAGTCGCCTGAATCAATGCGTCGGCCCGAGCTGTGGTAATTTCGAGCGGCTTCTCGGTCAGCACATGTAGGCCGCGTTCCGCAGCCGCAATGCCTTGCTCCGCGTGCAGCCCAGAGGGACTGCCAATCGCAACTAACTCCATGGGCCGGTGGCGCAGGAAAGCCTCGAAATCCCGATACGGTTGGCCCCCGTACTGCCGGCAAAGGTCACCAACTTTTTCCGCGTTCGTTCCGTAGATGGCGGCAATGTGGACGCCCGAGATGGCGCGGGCCGCACGGGCATGGGTGTCCGTGATATTGCCGCCGCCGATTAAACCGATGTAGGTTGTCATAGATGTCTTTCTGAATTGCGCTCCGCCATTTTTTCCACCTGCTGCCACGCGGAGGGCTCCACAGGAATGCCCTTGGCCATGTTCTCCTGGCGAATCCTGAGCACCTGCTGGCCGGGGTATCGAACGGATTCTTTTGCGGAATCTGCTGACGACTGGAGATCTTGAATCACCTTTTCAGCGATCTCTATAGCCGCCGTGCTACGATTCACCGAAGAAAAATCGATAGCAATGAAAACCTGAGAGAGGCGTGTTTCGCGCTCTGGTTTGGCCTCGATTTGATGAGTCGTCAGGCCACCCGAGAGCATTCCGGCGATCAGGTCTAACATCAAAGCCAGACCTGAACCCTTCCAATAGCCGATAGGCAGGGGACGCAGCGATTTTTCGATGGCGTCGGGGACCCGGGTGAGATTGCCCTCACTATCAAAGCCACCGTCCACCGGCAACAATTCGCCGCGGGTGCTATACGAAGCCAGGGCTCCATAGGAAAACTGAGACATGGCCATATCCAACACGATGTGCCCATCGGGACGAGGCACCGCAATCACCATGGGGTTGTTCCCAAGACGCGGTTTGCTCGAACCCCAGGGAGGAAGATTCGGCAAGGTGTTCGTCCAGCAGATTCCGATCACTCCGGCCTCGGCTGCCTGCCAGCCATAGGTGCCGCCGCGCATCCAGTGGTTGGTATTGGCGAGGGCAACGCACCCAATGCCGTGTTGTTGAGAGAGTGCAATGGCCCGTTCCATGCAGGAATAAGCGTTCAGATTACCGGGCCCGGACTTTCCATCCCATCGCTCCAGAGCTCCCGAGCCGAATTGGAATTCCGGTGCGGCGTGAATATCCACAATGCCGCTTCGAATGGTGGAAACAAACAACGGAAACCGGTTCAGACCGTGCGAGTACACGCCATCGCGGCTGGCCTCGGCAAAAAGCTGCGCGCAACGCAACGCGCGCTGCTCCTGAAACCCCAACTTCAGGAGTATGTGGACCAGAGTGTCGAAGAGGTCCCCGTACGGGACTCGCAGCATGACAAAAAATTCCCCCGGGAAGCCATGAGCTCAAGCAGCGGCTCAGCGCCAACCATCATAAATCGCCTCGACTGGCGAAAACCTGTTTTGCGTCGGCGGCAAGATTTGCAAGGTCGTTGACGAAAAAGGCATCACGAAACTAGTAGCCCTTCACCTTGACTACGAAATACGTGAAGCCCTTCGAACCGTCGAGCAGGATTTGGTGTGGCGTGCGTGCCGGAATCCGCACAATGTCTCCAGCGGCCAGCCTCTTCTTGACTCCGCCTTCTATGGCGCCGTTGCGCATTTCGTGCGGTTCTACCGTTTGCCCGCCCACCATCTTGCCGCCCACGAGAAGCGTGGCTGAGCCGGACTGTACGAAAAAGACATCGACTTGATTCTCGTGCCATTCCACGACCCCGTCCGCCTCCCGCCGGGAGAGCATGAACGTGTCGTTAGGGAAATCGGCAAGATGATTCACCGAGACGTGGTGAGGATTACTCGCCGCCTCGGTTTTGAGAACGGCCTCCGCCTGGGTAAGAGAACTGGCGCTCCAGAGCTCAAATCCCTCCGGCGCGCTATCCTGCGCGGCTGCGAACATTACAAATAACGCAAGCAGGCCCCCCAGCTTGATCATTGCGCTTCTCCTATCACTCGAAACCGTTTGCGGCAACTCGAACCCTAGGCAGCGGCGCAACATGTGTCAAGCCGGAAATACTAAAAGCCAACTTTAACAAGGCTAAAAGTCGCGGGAATTGTTCGCACCGTGGGTCAGGCCACGCTTAACGTGCTGATGTTGCGAAAATGTGCGTGCTGACTGCATCTCCTCGGGTTCGACCAGGACGGTAGTCTTGCTGACGCGGCTCCAATCGGCCTGAATGATCTGCGTCAAGAATGGGCTGCAATGCCTGCGCAAGAGGCCAGAGGACCGGCGCATCCCGACCCCTCTGCTATGATACCCCCCGGCTTGAACAGGAATGCTCATCGGCTGAGGCAGCGCAATCAGCAAAACCCTGCTCCGAAGCTGCGATTGCGTCCCCATCAGGCCAGATCAGGACCACATCTTCCAGTGGAGCTCAAGAATGTCACTTAACCGGCGTGAACTGTGTGCTTTGCTTCCGGGATTTCTTCCGGTTGCGGCCTCCCTTCAAAGCTTGGCGCAAGATAATTCTTTGCCCTCGGGCGCGTTTCAGTTTGACCAGCTGCCGCTGCATATCGCGAACAACAACGCTCAGATTCGCATGATCATGCGTGGCAAGCTGGCTACCGGGGAAGCGATCGAAGTGCATGAGACAACCTTGCCGCCGGGCGGATCGCCAACCGCCAAGACGCATCACCACTCGCACTCCGAGATGTGGCTGATCCGGGAAGGTGCCATCGAACTGACGGTCAACGGGAAAACTTATCCGCTAACCCCCGGCTCATTGGGATTTGCGCGCTCCAACGACGAGCACGGAATCAGGAATGCGGGAACCGTGCCGGCTGTGTATTTCTTAGTGGCTGTGGGCCCGGGCGCGGAAACTCAGGAATAGCGGCAGATCGCCAAGGATTCCTAATGCCTTTTTCAGGTGCATCCATTTGGATGCGAACCAAATTTCTCGTGTTCTTCCCAGTGCTGCTGTGGGCAACGGCAGGAAACGGGCAAGCCCCGCCGCTGGCGGGCATTGCGCATGTGGCTTTTCGCGTGAGCGATCTGAATAAATCGCGCGATTTCTATCGCAAACTGGGTTTCGAACAGGCATTTGAGTTTGCGGATGGCGGGATCAGCACGGTTGCGTTTATGAAGGTCAACGATCGCCAGTTTATCGAACTCTATCCCCGCCACGACAGCTCCCAGGTTCTCGGGTTGATGCACGTCTGTTATGAATCCACTGACATCTCGGCTGTTCACGATGCCTACGGGACGCGAGGTTTGGATCCTTCCGAGGTCAAGAAGGCGCGAGCGGGAAATCTGTTGTTTGTCCTTCACGATCCCGAAGGCCAGCTGGTGGAATACACGCAGTACGAGCCGGGCTCGCTGCATTCGATGGATCGCGGACAGCACCTCGGAGCGGCCCGCGTCTCGGACAGTTTGACCGGCGCTTCGTTTCCCGTCCGTGACGTTTCTGCCGAGCAGGCCTTTTATACGGAGAAACTGGGTTTTGCAAACGCTCTTCCCACCGGCCCCACGCTGCAACTTCCGGGTAATTCCGGCGATTCGATTGAGCTCGAGTCAGCCCCGGCTGTTCCGGGAATCGCATTCCTGGTGGAAAATGCAAAACACACGGCGAAAGACTTGCGCCACCGAGGATTCAGGGTGCAGACCAGCCATCATGCCGTTTCTGTTACCGATCCTGATGGCTTTCTCATCGTGTGCGAGCAGCGTGGCACGACAAAACAGTGAGAATCTAAGCACGAAAGCAATGATGAAGTCAGACTGACGAACCTGAATATGGAGGATCCCAAGTGCCGAATTACCGCCGATTGCTCGTGCTGCTATCGTCCATTTGCGTCATGGCTCTGGGCGTCCGCGCGCACGCCCAGAAGGAGTTCAAGAAGTGGCCGGCAGGAACCTCGCCCCAGGAAATCGGGAAACGCGTAGCCGAGCGTTTCGTGGCCACGCCGCATACGAACTTCGGCAGGCCCACGCCGACTACGTTCATCACGTATCCGGAGTCGGTGGCGTGGTATGGAGCCCTTACTTTCGCGCAGCTGAGTGGCGACAAGGATCTCACCGCCCAGCTCATTCACCGCTTTGAACCATTGTGGGGCGATGAGGCAAAAATGATTCCGCAGCCGACCCATGTGGATCTCACCGTTTTCAGCATCGTTCCTCTGGAGATTTATATTGAGACCAAAGAAAAGAAATATCTGGACTTAGGAATCGGCATGGCTGACAAGCAATGGGAGAATCCCCAGCCCGACGGTCTCAGTTCGCAGACGCGCTATTGGATCGATGACATGTACATGCTCATTATGGTGCAGCTGCAGGCTTACCGGGCGACTGGCGATGCAAAATACCTGGACCGCGCGGCGCAGGAGATGGTCAGTTACCTGGACAAGCTGCAGCAACCGAGCGGGTTGTTCTATCACGCCCCCGACGTCCCGTTCTACTGGAGCCGTGGCGATGGATGGGTAGCGGCGGGGATGGCCGAGATGTTGCGCTCCATGCCTGCTAATCACCCGCAACGGGCGCGGATTCTGGATGGTTACCATAAGATGATGGCGGCTCTGCTGAAATATCAGGACAAAAACGGAATGTGGCATGAATTGATCGATCATCCCGAGGCTTGGCCGGAAACCTCGAGCACCGCGATGTTCACCTTCGCCATGATCACCGGCGTAAAGAACGGCTGGCTCGACAAGAAGCCCTACGCCAAGGCCGCGCGCAAAGGCTGGCTTGGCGTGGTCAGTTATCTGGATCCGAATGCCGACCTGCGCAACGTTTGCCAGGGCACGGGCAAGAAGAACGATTTGCAGTATTATCTGGATCGGGCCCGTCTGACCGGAGATTTGCACGGGCAGGCGCCCGTGATGTGGAGTGCGTCGGCGTTCTTGCGGTGAGGTTTCCGATCATTTTCTGGCAAACTTTGCTAGCCTACTCAGACGTGACCGTCTGGTCCTATGAGGCCACTGGTGAATAATGTGTTCGTGAAAGTCATCGTTGCTCTGATGTTTCTGGCGGCGGTTCTGGCGGCTGCGCAGCAGCAAGTGCCGGAGATCCGCTATCAATCGGTTCCTGACCTGCTGAAACTTCCGGCTGATCTTTATCTGGGCGAGGTCGCGGGCGTTGCGGTCAATTCGAAGGGACATATGTTTGTGCTGTCGCGCGGTAACTCCAGCGGCCCCGCCTATGGCGCGAGCGCTGCCCAACTGCTGGAGTTCGACGCGAATGGAAATTTTCTGCGCGAGATCGGCCATCATCTCTACGCCTGGTCATACGCTCACTCGGTGAAGATCGATCCGCAGGACAACATCTGGGTAGCCGACAAAGGCTCGGATATGGTGATCAAGTTCACGCCCGAAGGGCGCGTCGCCATGGTTTTCGGGCGCAAACAGGAGGCTTCCGATGAGGAGACCGGCCCGCTGAAACATCTCAAGCCGCCGCTGCCTCCGATCGACGGAATGTTCCGCCAGGTTACGGATATGGCATGGGACTCCGCCGGCAACACCTACATCAGCGACGGCTATATCAATTCGCGTATCGCGAAGGTTGACAAGAACGGCGACTGGATCAAGTCCTGGGGGGAGCCCGGCGACGGACCGGGACAATTCAAGACGCCGCACAGCATTGCGGTTGATGCCGAGGATCACGTCTACGTTGCCGATCGGGCTAACCGGCGGATTCAGGTATTTGATACACAGGGCAAATTTCTCCGCGAGATTAAGATCGATGTGCCTTTTGACCCTAATGCCAAGCCAGCCATCGGGAACAAGCCGGAGCTGCCGCTTACCGGAAACCTGACCCCGGCTCCTGGCGCACCTTGGGCGATCTGCATTACGCCTCCGCCGCATCAGGTGCTTTACAGTTCGGACGGCTATCCCGGCCGCATCTACAAGCTTAGTCTCGACGGAAAAGTCCTGGGAGTATTCGGAAAATCAGGCAAGCAGCTGAAGCAGTTTGGCTGGATTCACGAGATGGCCTGCCCGTCGGAGAACGTGCTCTTCGTTGCTGAATTGCTGAACTGGCGAGTGCAGAAACTGATTCTGGAACCGGGGCCCTGAGAGTCTGCCGTTCGCGGAGGCTGTGCAGGGCGTGCCGTCACTCGTCGTCACGAGCATAGCTTTTCCGCGATCGACATTACCGTGCTGTTGAGCCTGGTTCGCCCGTCTGGGCATACACAATCACCCGGGTCGGATCCACGAACAGCCAGGCGAGCGCGGCGATGAAAAACATCGCGGCATTGTAATAAAGACTGATTCCCCAGCGTGGCTGGCCGGGCGTGCCCGCCAATATCGCCAGCCAAGCCACAATCGGCACGCTGACCACTTGGCCAAGATTCCCCACAGTATTCATGAAGCCGGCAACTGTGCCTGAGTAACGCTGGCCAATATCAATGGTGGTCGACCAGCTTGCGGCCATCCCAATGTCCTTCACAAAGGACGAGAGGCAAACAAAGGCGTAAGCCAGACCAACGTGGCTGGGAGTGAACGCTATGCCCACCAGCATGCAAATACCACCCAGACCATACGCAATCACGCCTTGCAAAGTGCGGCCCCAACGCCGTCCCCACAGCCGCACCTGGCGGTCGGTGAGAAATCCTCCCAGAAGACAGGCGATGCCCCCGAAGAAAAGTGGCCCTCCCGAAGCCAGCACGAGTCCCATTCCGGACAGATGAAGATCGCGCTGCAGGTAGGGCGTAATCCACGAAGTGAAAAAAGCCCAGCCGGCGTTGCTGCAGAAATACATCAGGCTGAGAGACCAGAGGGTCGAACTGCGCAGCATGGTGGACCAGGACAGGGGCGCAGTTTCCTGGACGGTGGCGCGTCCCTGGTTGATCAGCGCCAGCTCTGCCACATTCAAACTGGGGTCGGCTTGCGGAGTGTCGCGGTAGCGTTCTTGGAATCCCCACAACCAAAAGATGCCGAGTGCACCCATGAAAACAAACCCGCCGCGCCAACCAAATGGGCGGGCCAGGACCATCATTAATAATGGAGCCACCGAGCCGCCCCAGCGCGCAAATAACCAGACCAGTCCCTGGGTGAGGCCGCGTTCACGGAAGGGGAACCACTCGCGCGAGGCGCGGCCAACGTTGGGGAATGCTCCGGCCTCGCCTAATCCGAAGAGGAAGCGGAAAATTACCAGGCTTACCAGGCCCCAGGCGAGTCCGGTCAGGGCGGTAAAAACGATCCAGCAAAGAGCAATGCGAATAATGATCTTGCGCGGCCCCAGCTTATCGCCCAGCCAGCCGCTCGGCACCTCGAACAGAGCATAAGCAAGCGAGAATGCGGAGAATGCATACGCCAGCTGCGCCGCACCCAGATGGAGATCGAGCTCAATTCGATCCTGAACCTGAATGATGCCGACGCGGCCTATATAGGTCAGGGCAGAGAAACTGCAGAGCCAAGCCAGGACCCTCCAGCGCACCTGGGTGGGATGGATCTGAGTAGCGCCTTTCGTGGTGCGCGTGGGGCGAGCACTCTCGTCCGCCTTTGACGCTGCCTCGGAGTTATCCATGCCTAAGCCATCGGACCAAGAAAGTAGGCGTTTCCCCACCTGCCTCGTCGCCGAACCAGATCGACAGTCAAGGGCGACGGACACGAGTTTCCGCCCCACACGCGTTCACAGAACCGCCTTCCAGTTTTCCATCATGGATCGGACTTCGGTCAGTTCCTCCGGCCGCAAATTGGGAAGCGGCGGGCGTACGGGACCGGCAGCCAGCCCGATGCACGTCATCATGGCCTTCATCACCGACACTTCGTACCCCTTGCGCCGCGCCCGCAACGCATAAAGCGGGATCACGTAGCAGTTCATGAGCTGCGACAGCTTTTCCCTTTCGCCGGCCGCGGCCGCTTCATGAAGCTGTAAGGAAAGTTTCGGAGCAACCGTCGCGATGCTCGACGTGTAAGCTCGAATGCCGATGCTGTAGTAACCCGGAACGCCGTCGTCGCCGGCACCGCCCACCCAGTGCAGCCGGTCTCCTACCCGGCTGATGATTTGCTGGTAGCGCCGGATATCGCCTTGCCCATCTTTCCACACCGCCAGCGTCGGAACCTTCGCAGCCAGCCTCTCCACCCACGCGGGCGAGGGATTCACCCAGTCGCGACTATAAACAAGGAGCGGAAGTGGCGTCGCGGCCCCGATCGCAGCGTAATATTCTGCGAGCGCTTCTTCATCGGCATTCGGGTAATAGGGAGGCAAAGCCAGAATCGCGTCCACGCCCAGCCGCGCCGATTGTTGAGCCAACTCAAGGGCGAGCGGCTGATTGAACCCAGTCCCGCTGATCACCGGAACCCTTCCCTGGACTTCCTCCACAGTTGCCTGGATCACCGACCGGTGTTCCGCCGGAGTCAGGGAATACATCTCACCTGTGCCTCCCGCCGCCACCACTGCCGCGAGCGGATGATGAAGCAACGCCTGCAGATTTCGCCGCAGCCCCGGGATGTCCAGTGACAAATCGGAGTTGAACGGCGTGACCGGAAAGGCGATTACTCCCTGGAGTCTGGCCCGCAGCTCTTGTGAATTCATCTCGAAAGAACCATCAGGTCCCCACCTGCGATTGCCCGGCTGGTTTGCGCTCTCTCAGAATCTCGCCGATGAGAAACAGGTCGGTGAGCAGAGCGCGCAGATGGATCGAAGCGTTCAGGTTGTCGATCAATTGAGAACTGACGGAGGATTGCGCCCGCACCAGTTCAATCGCTGCCAGCGAGTTTTGGGCATCGCGGTCCATGACAGGAAAAAACGCCCGGTATTTCTCGATTGGCTGAAGACCCTCCTCCTCCACAGTCTTCGCGCAACTCTCCGCCAGCCCATCGAGCGCTTCAACCGCCCGCCGCAAAAATTCGCGCACTTGCGCGCCCGCCTCGCTGCCTTCGTCACTGGGCAGTCCCTGCCCGGCATAGGCCAGCATGAACTCATAGCACTCTTCGAGGGTGTCGCAGCGCTCCCGGAACTCAAGCGGCATCGGTTACGCTCACCGTCCACCCAGTGGAGAATTGGAAGTCTCCACCACCCAACGTTCCGGATCGTGTTCTTTCAGATAAAAATCGCGTTTCATCGAACCGAAAATCATCGATTCGGTAATCGCCAATTTCTCCGGCCGGATGGCGAAGTAAACATGCACGATCACCAGGGTGATAAGTCCGACACCCGCCAGACCGTGCAGCACATACATCAGTCCCCACGTCATATCAGTGAACAGATAGGGATTGCGAGGGAAAAAGACGGTTCGTACCCGCGACATCATGAACACTCCGGTCACGATGACCGAAAGCCCACACACGATGATGACGCCGTGGTAGAGCTTGTTCTCCAATGGGTACTTGGCGAATTTTCGCGGCAAAGCCGCGGACTTACCCATGAACCGCAGGACCCTCCGACGGGCATCCTCGAGATCAGCTTTGTCTGGCCAGATCGACCAGAAGTCCAGAAAGAACGACGCATGGATAATGTGAAAGAGGATGGAAACGGTGAGCACCACGCCCGCAATCCAGTGGTAAGTGACCCAGTTGAACCGCACCCCCACTTTCGGCAAGAACGCGGTAAACAGCAACGTAAACATCGACGCTGCCATGATCCAGTGGAACAGCCGCGCGGTCAGTGAATGCCGAGGAATGCGTTCGGGTAACCGGGCCACAAGGGCGGGGGAGGCTTCACCCGCAAACTCTTTCTCTTTGGCGAAGTACCGGATGTAGATTGCATGTACGATCAGAAAAAGAAGCCCCGCGATCATCGCCAGCCAAATCAGCGACCAGACGATATGAATCGGAACCCGCTGGCCCAATGGACTGGTTGCCCACTCTAGGATGCCCACGTCGCCTCCTGCGCCCCACTGATGGCGCGCTTCACCAGGTTCCTCATCAGCGGTATTTTATAGGCGTTGAATTGGAGCGGTATTGCACCCTGCACCGCCAGCTTTCCCGCCATCTCGCCGGTCGACACGCTTCGAGACTCGCCGCGCACTGCATCTTCCACGGTTTTCAGCCGTAGCGGACGAGCCGCGGCGCCGTTCACCGAAATGCGGATTCGCTGGATTGTATCCCCGGACAGCACCATTGCCGACGCTACATTCAGCAAGGGGAAGTCCCACACATTGCGGTCGCGGACTTTCTCAAAATAAAAGCTCGCGCCCGCCCAGGTGGAAGGAATCCGAATCGCGGTCAGCAAATGACCGGGTTCGAGGATATGCATGCGGGTGATGTCGATGTCAGGCCCGAGGAAATAATCCTCAGCATCGACCAGACGCTCACCTTTCGGTGTCCTCAGCACGAACTTTGCATCCAGCGCAATCAGCGCCGGAGCGGAATCGGATGGATTCACCGCTACGCAGCGGTCGGCCTGCCAAATTGCGTGCTCACGGTTGCGGCCCACTGGTGTGTCGGCATAGCAAATATTTCCGCCCGCGCGATAGCACGGCCACCCGGCCCGGTAATACCAGCAACGCGCATCCTGGGAAACGTTCCCGCCAAGCGTGCCCTGGTTGCGGATTTGCGGCGATGCCACAACCTCCGCAGCCTGCGCCAGCAAGCTGTACTTCTCTTTAATCACCGGGTTCTGGACTACCTCGGTGAGCGTGGTCATGGCGCCGATTTCGATTCCATCACCGGTGGCTCGAATACCCTTGAGTTCCTCGATCCCGCTCAGATCGACCACCGCTTTCGGCTTCTTGATCCGGTCTTTGAGCCAATCGAAGCTGTCCATCCCGCCCGCCAGCGCCCAGCCATCCTCGCCCTGTTGCTCGAGAAGCTTTTGCGCATCCGAAATGGAGCTGGGCTGAAACAGCTGGAACGCCGGCATCACATCTCGTATAACAGCCATAGTTCTCTCCGTTCGATCTCTGCTAAATATGCGCGGTCAAAGGATCCTGCATCGGCCGCCCGGCCTCGAGCGAAGCCAGAATCGTGTCCAGGTTGACGGGGGTGCGCCGGAAGATCTCATCGCCCAGGGCATCCGAGAGCGCGTTCAAAATGGAGGCACAGCCTCCACCCACCGGCGGCTCGCCAATACCGCGCGCGCCCACCGGCGTCTCCGGATCAGGAATATCCAGCGCGGCCCATTGCATGTTGACGGGTACATCGAGAATGGTGGGCGGCTTGCTCTGATAAAGGCGTCGCGAGACCATGTGGCCGTAGTGCGGATCGAAGACCCATTTTTGTCCAATGGCATGGCCGATACCGAGCACCGATCTTCCCAGCACCTGCCCGCCGAGAGCGCGAGGATGGATCACCGTTCCCACGTCAGCGTAGGCGAGGAAATCCGTAATGTCATACTTGCCGGTCTCGACATCGACTTCTACCTCAGCAAAGCTCGCCACATAGGAAAAGCTTTGGCCGTCGTGCGTGTACTTGTCTTTGGCGGCGGCCACCAGGCCCTGGCCCGCCAGCGCGGCGATCGACGCCTTGGTGTACTTGTTCACATCCGCTGGCGCTTCGTGGCCGTCGTAGCTTCCGCCGAGCTGAATCGCGCGCTGCGCAGCCTGAGCCAGGGTCATGCCCCGGCCGCCGCCTTTGCGGAATACGCGCTCGTTGGCAACCTCGTAGTCCTCCGCTTTGCCACCGAGACTCTTGGCAGCGATTTCCTGGAGCTTCAATTTGGCGTCCATCCCCGCCGCGTACGCGGCTCGGGTCATGGCATGGGTCGTCTGGCTGCCACCGGATACGCAGGTCCAGGGAAGGTCTTTCGAGGTATTGCCCCAGGTGATGTCGCACTTCTCCCACGGAACGCCGAGAATTTCAGCACTTACGCGGTGAACGTCAATCACGGACTCGGTTCCGAGATTGCCGATTCCGGACTGGATGGCGATTCGTCCATCCGGCTTGATGAGGAGCAGTCCGTCGTAGCCGACCGACCCGGCAAAAAAGCAGCTCAGTGAGACTCCGACGCCGCGCACTTTCGATCCCATCCGCTTCGGAGTTCGCGCTACCCGCTCCTGCCATTTGAACTGCTCCGCGCCGCGGTCGAGTGCGTCCTTGATGAATGCGCTGGTGGCATGGGTCCGCTTGCCATCACGATTTACCGGACCCAACTCCGCCTTGCCTTCGGGGCAATTGATGCGACGGATCGCCACTTGATCCACCGCAAGCTTGCGGGCGGCTTTGGCGATGATGGGTTCCATGATGGCAATCCCTTGCATCCCGCCAGGCGCGCTTTGCGGGCCGCGCGGGGGCGTGTTCGTCATCACGGTTACGCCACGCCAGCGCATCGCCGGCGGCTGGTACAGCAGCGACACGATGCGTCCGGCCGCCCCGGCATCTCCCACAGCGTCGTAGGGACCGGTATTGCAAATCACGAACATATCCAGCGCCGTGATTCGTCCCTCCTTGGAGAAACCGACTTTCATCCGTCCCATCAAACTGGGCCGGCCGCGCCCGATAAACATCTCTTCTTCGCGGCTCACCCGCATCATGACCGGCGCATTAGCCTTCTTCGAGAGCAGTGCCGGAATAATCGCTGTGATCGCCGCCGTCACCTTGCTTCCAAAGCCGCCGCCAGTGTATTCGCTGATCAGGACAACTTTGTCGGGATCGACGTTCAGCCAGCGCCCAAGTGCAGCCACGGTTTGCACCGTACTCTGCGTCCCGGTGTGAACGTACACTTTGCCGTTCTGCCAGTAAGCCAGCGCACTGCGGGTTTCGAGCGTATGGTGGCTGGTGTCAGGCGTAACAAAGGTTTCATCGAGAACCAGTTCGGCGCCCTTGAAGCCCTGGTCGATATCGCCGTAAGACCATTCGTCTGGCGCCTTGCCCATGGGTAAGCGGCCTTCTTTGACCGCGGCGAAATCCGCATGCGTCCACTTGAGTTCTCCCACGCCGGGCGGAAGCGGGGCCGGCGGGCGTTCACCTGGTTTCGTTGCCGGTGGCGGAACCTGGACCCAGATATTGCCCTCGGTTCGCGGATTCGGTCCGCCAGGCCGAAGCGCATCGAGGGGATCGATCACGAAGGGCAGCGGCTCCATATCGAGATCTATGGCTTCAATCGCCTCAGCGGCGGTGAGCTCATCGATCGCAGCTACGGCCAGGATTGGCTCGCCCTGGTACAGCGGTTCCATAGTGAGAGCTCGCTCTCCCCGCGGATTAGCTTTGATCACTACGCCGAGGTCGGTCAGGCTATCGGCGGGAGCGGGAAGGTCGTTTGCAGTCAGAATCGCTTTCACGCCAGGCATGGCCAGTGCCTTGCTCAGACCGAGACTTCTCACCCGGCCATGCGGCATCGGGCTAAGCAGCAGTTTGCAGAAGAGCATGCCCTCGGCACGAAAGTCTTCGCCATACTTGGCCTGGCCGGTCACCTTCGCATACAGGTCCGCCGTCTTATAGTTCTTGCCGATTAATTTGTACTGAGACCCGTATTTGCGCTCGGCAGGTTGCTTCGTTTCTTCAGCTTTGCTAGGCACGGGTGACCCCCCTCATGTTCTCCGCGCCCCGCATCAGCGCAGTGAGGATCTTGTCATAGTCCTGGCAGCGGCACAGGTTCCCCGAAACGCCGTATGCCAATTGGGACCGCGTGGGATTCGGATTCGTTTTCAGGTATCCCACCGCGGACATGATGAAACCGGACATGCAGAAGGCGCATTGAAAGCCTTGTTCGTCGATGACTCCCTGCTGCACCGGATGCAGCGTTCCATCGGGTTTTGCGAGCCCCTCGATCGTCAGGACTTTCCGGCCACGCACCGTGTGAGTCAGCACTGAGCAGGAATAGTGTGGGACATCGTCAATAAGCACGGTGCAGGAGCCGCATTCTGCCCGGTCACATCCCAGCTTGGTGCCGGTAAGTCCCAGTTTGTAGCGTAGGGTCCATGCCAATGTCTCCTGTTTCATCACGTCCACTCGCCGTTGCTGCCCGTTAACGTTGAGTGTGATCAGCCGGTCGCCCATACTGGCCTGCTGTCCATGCAGAAGACTGGACGCGCGGAACAGATAATTTGCCGAAGAAACGGCCACGCCGCTGGTGATGACGCCTTTGATGAAGCTGCGCCGCGAGAGCTTCTTCGCTTTATCGTCGCGAGTATTGATGTCTGGTTTGTCTTCCATGCCGGGATACCTCTGGGACACACAACTCCGGATAGTGTAATTCTTCACCGAAGTGACCGGAGAATGTCAAACGAGAAATTCTGAGAGATACGTTCAGCGCTGCAGAATGATTCCCACACTTCGTTTCGCACCTTCTCACTTGACACGCCGGCACCTTAGGTTTCATTCTCGGTGCATTTCGATCCTGATTCGTCCAAATCACCATCAAGGAGGAATACGTGTCACCACAGTCCAGGAAGCTCGCACTGGCTTTCATCTTCGTGCTGCTCAGTATGAGCGCCTTCGCGCAGGGAGCGCCCAAGCCCTATGGCCCACCCATTGGAGTGGAGAGCGCCAAGAAAATTGCGGCCGTAGCCTTAGCCGAGGCTCGCAAGAACAACTGGTTTATGGCAGTCGCCGTGGTCGATCCCAGCGGCACCCTGGTGTACTACGAGAAGATGGATAACACCCAAACCGGCAGCGCCAATGTCTCGATTGAGAAGGCGCGCACCGCGGCGCTGTTCAAGCGCCCCAGTAAGGTGTTTCAGGATGCCGTCTCCGGGGGTGGTCCGGGATTACGGGTTCTCGGACTGCGGGACGCGACCCCGATCGAGGGTGGCATTCCGCTGATGCTCAACGACCAGATCGTAGGAGCGGTCGGAGTGTCAGGCGATAGCAGCGACCACGACGGAGTGTGCGCCCAGGCAGCGGCAGATGCCTTGAAATGACGGGAACTGCAACGTAGGCGGGAGCGTCCGCGCTCGTGTCTCGCGCCGGTGTGTGGTAGAAGCACGAACGGGGACGCCGCGCCTGGATGTCTAGACGCTATAGCGAACCAGCTTTCTGCAGCGCCTTTTTCATCCCCGCCCAACTGCGCACGCTGGAGGCCTCGGCCGTGCCGGCTCCACGCCAGTGGGTTTCTAAACTGATGGCGTGCCGATAGCCGTCTCGCTTGAGGGCTGCGAACTGTCCGGCCCAATCGATCATGCCTCGGCCCACCTCAGCCCACTCACGCTCCGTGCCTTTCGTTGCCACGTCCTTGCAGTGGCAGTGGCCAATCCGATCTTTGGGGAGAAGATTGTAGCCGTTTGGGTACGGCATGTCGCCAGCCATGGCGGCGTTGCCCGGATCCCAATTGAGCATCAAAAAACGTGACTTCACTGCCGCAAGAACCTCGGCTGCTTCCGCGCCAGTGGCCGTATTGCAGGCATGTTCGTTTTCCAGAAGCAAAGTAATGCCGCTCTTGCCGGCTTTTTCTGCCGCACTTTGCAGGGTTTCATTCATCGCTTCGCGGTAAGGAGACGGATCGTCAAGCCGCCAGAAATCGAAGCAGCGCACGCAACCGGCGCCAAAAGTTTTGGCTAACGCGATGCTGCGGTCCAGGACTTCAGCCTGCTGAGCGTAGGTGAATCCCGCGTTGAATTGGTCGCGCTGCTGGTTGTGCTTCGATCGCGGCGCCCCCGGCCAATCAACCTTGAACAATGGGCCAGCGATCGCGATGACTCGCAGATCATGCTTTTTCAACAGGCGTACAGCCTCGGCAATCTCATCTGAATTCAGGCTGGCGATGTTCTTATCCCACAAGCTGCGCAGCTCAATCCATCCCACAGCGAATTGCCGCGACGCGACTTCGCAGGCGTACCCGAAGTCCTGAGAAATTTCATCGCTGATGATGGCGAGGGGAAACATCGTGGGTGTTCTCCTGCTGTTAGGGATGAACTACTTTTAGTGGCGGCTGTGCCATTTCCATTCCGTGCGCGGCCCTTTCCGGCTGACCGCTCGCTTTCAGCGCGGTTGCCAGATCGCGGCGAGCCGCCGGGTCGGTTGGGTTCCAGGCGAGCACAGCTTCAAACTCAGTGGCAGCCGTCGCCCAATCGTGTGAATCCAGTGCCAGTCTTCCCAGTCCAGCATGCGCATCGACCAGGCTGGGCGCTAACTGTGCAGCCTTAATGAACTCAGCTCTCGCCTCGGTTCTATCCTTTTGTTTCTCGAGCTGGAGGGCGAGACGAAGGTGGGCCAGGGCATGATCAGGATTTAACTCCAAAACCCGCCGAAAGGCTTCCTCGGACCTACCCAGGTCGCCAGATTCCTGTAACGCTACGCCGAGCTGATACTGAGCCTCGACAAAACGGGGATTCAGTGCCACCGCCTGCTCCAACTCGCTAATGGCAGCTTTGATTTCGCCCTTTTTCGCATGTCCGGCAGCCGTTTCAACGAGTAGCATCGCCTGTCCGACCTTCGAATTCTCGGCGGTGGTGGCTCGCAGATCGGCCGCTTCTTTCTGGGCTTCTTCCTTGCGCCCGGCTTTTTGCAGAGCCTGCGCCAGCGTGGCGCGCGCATCGGTGAGAGCTGGATCGAGACTGATGGCCTGCCGAGACTCGTCAATGGAGCCGATCAAATCATTTGACTTGAAGAGCACGGTTCCTAAAAGATGATGGCCCTCAGCATCGTTGGGAAGTTCAGCCACTGCAATCCGCAGCTCTGCGGCGGCGGCATCCAGATCTCCACTCTCGCGCAACGCCAGGCCCAGAGAGCGGTGGGCGAGCGCATGTTGGGGATTGAATTCGAGCGCAGTGCGAAATTGAATTCTCGCGGCGTCCAGGTTGCCCTTGAGTTTCAGAGTGAGGCCAAGATTGTAGTGATATTCAGCATTCGGCGGATCCAGGTCCACAGCTTTTTGCAGATTCTCTATCGCCGGAGCTAAATCGCCTCGGTCTGAAAGGATCTCGCCCAAGGCAAAGTACGCTCTGGGGTTGCCGGGGTCCAGCCTACTTGCGGCCGCCAATTCCTGCGCGGCTTCGTCAATGTCGCTTTTCTGCCGCAGGCCCGGCGAGTTTTTATAGCGGTTCCACAAATTGAGTCCCAGGTTGTAATGGGCCTCTGCAAAGTCAGGTTCACTCTTGATCACACGGCGAAGCAGAGTGATGGCGCCATCCAGGTCTCCGAGCTTGGCACAAATCGCGCTGAGACTGTACTGTGCCTGCGGCATGGCAGGATTGAGACGGAGGGCCTCCTGATACTCGGTAATCGCCTCGCCTGTCTTTCCCGTGCGCGAATAGGCGAGGCCAAGATGAAAATGAGGATCGGCGAAAGTTGAGTCGAGGCTGGCTGCTTGCCGAAACTCTGCGATGGCTTCATCCAACATCCCCGACTCGCCCTGGATGACTCCGATGTAATCGTGAGCCACGGCGTCATCGGGATTTGTCTGCACCGCGGTATGAAACTTCTCCATTGCGGCTCGGACGTCGCCTTGCTTGAATTGAGCGATGCCCTCTTGCACCAGGCCCTTGGCCACTTCCTGCTGTTGCAGACTGCGCAACGCTGAGTCTTCCGGAAATAATTCGAGGCCGCGTTGAATGGTCGCCAGGCCGTCTGTGCTATTTCCGGCGGCCAGCTCCCGCTTCGCGAGGCTCTCGTAAAGAGCATTGCTATAGGGCGTGATTGCAATGCCCTTTCTGAGCAGATCGACGCTGGCGTCAAGACTGCCGGAGCGCGCCAAAAAACCATCGAGGAGCAAGTAATCGGAATCCGAGGTTGCACCCAGCGCAATCGCCTGTTTGGCGTAACTGATAGCTCTCGGAAGATCGTCATCACCGCCCGCTTTTTGAGCTATGGCCGAGAGCACGAAGGGGTCCTTGCTGCCCGCCTTCGCCAGACGGTCCAGAAGAGAAAAATAGTGGTCCTTGAATTCCAGGTGTTCCCGAATGAGCTCTTTGCGATAGGCTCTGAGCAATACAACCGGGGGAACGGTGTCCGGCTTGCCGGGCACGGCGTTAACGTGAATGAAGCCGGTTCCTGGCAATGAGGGCTCAAACGCGATCTTGGGGAACGCTTCGTTTGGCGCGCGAGTGATGCGGTGTTCGGTCAAAGCCGAATGCGAAACTGTAAGCGCCGGCTGCTTCGGCATGTGGCAATTCGTGCAGGCGTCCGGGGGGTGCTGGGCGAGCCGCTTCTCCATGTCCAGAGAACAACTCTTTTGGGTATGGCATCGCAGACACTGGCTGCGGAAGTAGTCGGGGGCTTCCTCCTGGGACGGTTGTACGTGTGGATCATGACAGCTCTGGCAGCCCATCTTTCCGCCGCTTTCGCGGTAGCACCTACTCAGAGTCATCGAGTAGTAATGTTCGAGAAGTGGTGATTGCTCGGTCCGCGGATCGATCGGAGCTTTGAGAATCGCGACCGTATCGTTCAAGGGCGTCCCGGGCCGAAAATCAGAATCGTATCTACCCGGCTGCAGCGCCCGGATGTCGCCCTCGTGGCAACTCATGCAGATATTGTCCGCCAGCCAGGGCGGAAGCTTTGCCGGATTCACAATCGAGCGGTCGACCATTCCGGATAGGGGTGCTCCCGACAAGCGTTGTTTGACGTGTAACTCACCCGGCCCGTGGCAACTCTCGCAGTTTATTCCCAGCTCTATCACCGGAGGGTCGTTATACATTCCGTCTTTACCCAGCACGGGCTGCGTGCGGCCGGCGTGGCAGCCTATACAGTCTGCGGTGATTGGCAGATTGAATCCCATATCGCGCACGTCGAAGTTGGGGGAAAGATCCCAGGCCTTGGTGGCGGCGTAGTACGAAAGCGGGGCTTCAAAGAGATAATTGCCTCTGCGAATCAGCGGAGTATCGCCATTTACACCGGTACCGACCATGTAAGCAAGTTCCTCAGTGTGCCGAAAAATTTCCTTTCCTTGCTCATCCACGGCGTACTCGCTCTGGAAAATCTTTGAATCGCGTTCGAAGATTTGATAATGCCGGTTGTGCTTTTGATTGAAGACATCCACCGGCTTGGTCAGCCAACCCAGGTCCACAATCTTTCCCGGCAAGAATGTGGAGCGGGCCATGCTGGTGCGGGAGAATTGCTGGTAAATAGGCGAATGGCATCCTGCGCACAGTTTTGACCCGACATAATGCACGCCTGGTGCCGTGTTGCGAAAGGTCAAACTGTCGGGGATCGATTTGCTTTTCTGGCTCTGCCCCGCGAACTCGAGAGTAACCAGCAGGATCAGGCTCGCCGCTCTGACGGCAAAGCGATGTGCGCTGAGCGAGTGAATCGCCTTGCCAACATGCCAGCGGATTCCCATGTTCAAGGTTTCGCTTGCGTCTCGGACGGCTCACTATCCAGCCGTACCAGCCGCTTGAGCTCTTGGTTGAGATCCAGTTCGTGCTCCGGAGAGTGAAGCTCCGCCACGCGGGCCATGATCACGTTGGCTTCGGTCTTCATGCCTTTTCGGCGATAGGCTTGCCCCAACTGATAGAGCGGGCCGGAATCGTCAGGATCAAGTTCGGTTGCGATCTTGAGTTCGCTGATGCCTCGGTCGAGATCTCCGGCCTTCAATAATAGCTTCCCCAGTTCGGCATGCGAGTGGGCAAAATCCGGCTTCAGACGAATGGAGACTTCGAGCGCTTGCATGGCCTCCGCACCCTGCGGTGTGTTGGCCTCGGCACCAGAGCGGATCAGGGAGAGCGCAAAGATGAATGGAACGATGAAATCGGCTCCGGGTAGCCGGCTCTTTTCGCGCAACAAGGCCACCGCTTTCTGGGTTTGACCGCTCTGCATCCAGACTTCGCTCATGGCCACGTAGGGCAACGGCTTGTTGGGGGCGAGAGCACTGGCGATCTTGAAGTCTTTCTCCGCTTCCTCCATGTGTCCTCTCATTACCAGCATGACGCCACGCTGGATATAAATGCGATAGGAGTTCGGCACATAATGGATCCCGACATCCAGGATTTCCAGCCCCAAGTCGTAATTCTCGTACTGCAGGCAGAGCATCCCCAGGTCCACGTAGTTTTCCTCGGCTGCGGGCTCGATCCGGGTTGCGGTGCGCAACGCATCGTAGGCTTCCTGCAGCCGGCCCGCTTTTACATAGGCCTCCGAAGCCAGGTTGTATAGCTCCGCGCGCCCGTAACCCTGGGCCACAAGCTCATGGAAGACCTGGATCGCCTGCGGATAGCTGGCGGCCCTGGTGAGCATCAGCAGCTGATCGTAGCCGGCGACGTAAGGATCGCTGTAACCCTTGCGTGCTGATGCAAAAAAATCCGCTGCTGCTGCGTAAGCTCCGGCTCGTCCCAGCAGCAACCCTCCCTGGAAGCGGTCTTCCGCGTCATTGGCCGCGAGCAGCTGCAGATCTGCCGCAGCCCTCGCTGGATCGCCCCGCGTGACCTCGCATTGCGCATCGTGCATCACCCAGCGGCTCTTCTGGGCGATCCGGCTGCGGCCTTTCTCGTAGTGCTCGAGCGCGGTCGCGCAATCTTTCCTCTCGAAGCTAATTTCGCCCAAGTACAGGTGCACGACCGGGTCGTTCGGGCTGTCTTGCAGGACCTGGTTGAACTCCGCGTTTGCCTCTTTGAACCGCTTTTCGTCGAATTCGTTGATGGCCAGATTCTTTCGTGCCGGGTAGAAACGCGGATCGATGCTAAGGGCTTCCTGAAAACGGATGTCGGCTTCCTTGGTTTGGGCGGATTCCGTGAGGGCGATGCCGAGTAGATTAAGCGCTTTCAGGTCGTTGGGCGATTGCTGCAACTGCTCCGTCAGCGATTGGATCGCGCTCGGCAGGTTTCCATGCTGAACATAGAAGATGGCGCAATCGTAGCGGGTCGGTCCGCAGTCAGCGGCGTAAATCGAAGTAGCTAGGGGGAAGGCTAAGCTGACTGCACCCACAACCCGCCACATCGCCTGGTGGCGCATAGAGCCCATTATCACTACAGCCAGTCCTCGGAGCAAGATGGCTTGCTCCGGGGACGGTATGCTGATTTTGCCTAGAACGCCAGTCTCAAAGCGAACTGTATATCTCGAGCCGGATAGGTCGAGGTGGACTGCCCAAAGGCAGCGCCGTTCATCTGGTTGTTGACGTTGGTGAGGTTCACACGGTTAAACACGTTGAAGAACTCGGTACGAAACTGGATCTTCGCACCCT
>Ga0335078_10001509_pt1 | contig 35088 bp, 26 predicted proteins | sample Lox_Sample_32_FD_206711 | JGI IMG/M metagenome (GOLD analysis project Ga0335078, IMG submission 206711) | Soil microbial communities from Loxahatchee National Wildlife Refuge, Florida, United States - Lox_Sample_3.2 | ecosystem: Environmental > Terrestrial > Soil > Wetlands | place: USA...
GGCTGTCGCTAGGCGGCTTCGATGAGAGCTTGGGAGCTGGCTCGCGGTTCAGGGCAGGCGAGGATGGAGATCTGGCCCTGCGCGCGCTGCTGGCCGGCCACTGGATCTACGAAACTCCCGAGGTTTCGGTGATGCACGACGGTCTGCGGAAATGGGCGCAACTGCCGGGGCTGATCGACAGCTATTGGCACGGAACCGGCGCCCTGATGGTGAAGCCCCTCAAGACCTGCCAATGGCAGATGGTGCCATTGCTGATCCGGCTGGGGGCGAAGTGGGTGCGCGGGCGCTCCACGGTGGGCGCGAGTCTGGGCCGGCAGCCGGGAAGGCTCGTAATGCTGCGCTCCTTCTGCAGGGGATTCCTGGCCGGCGCAGCCGTCCCCGTCGACCGGCGGACAGGTCTGTACCTCCATACTTCATCAGGCTCCGTGCTGGAGGGTGACGGCAGACCTCAAGGGCCTTTAACCCGGTGACCGGTGGGTGACGACCGACTCCAGGTACCGCTCCCGGGCGGCCTCTTCTCTCACGATATCGGTCGAGCGGATAAGGTAGTACCAGCAGGCCGGGAATTGTTCTACGCGTTTCCCGACAGCGCATCGCGCAGCGGAAGCGAGCTCGCAGAGGATGGCGAGACCGCCGGGACGTGAGCAAACGGGTTCGTATCCGAACGTCCGCATATCGCGCCCGACTGCCCATTCGGCCAGCGCGGCCTGATTGGCGGTGAGTTCCTCCCGCCACCTGCCCAGCCGTTGGGTGGTCACCGGTTCTTCGGCGCGCTGAAACCAGGCCAGTTCCGCGGTAGGATCCCAATTCGGGACCAGCATGGCCGGCGAATACTCCTCTCCGACGAATGCGCAAACGCGCCTGAGTTGCGCCTCGGGCTCGGATACCAGCTCTTCATAACGAACCAGCAGATAGTTCGGACGAAGCCGCGAACGCCAGGCGCCCTGGTTGAACCGCAGCCAGGCGCGCGCATTGGAGTACACGTTCTTGGGCGCCCAGGGCATGCGCAACATGGACGCCACCGCGTCTCGCGGGTCCCGCAGCAGATGGATGATCGCTGCACCAGGATACCACTGGCACAACATTTCCGTAATCAAGCCGTTGTGAGGCGTCTTCTCCCCGCAGCGCCTTTTGCCGTGGGCCTGCGCGAAGAAGCGCAGTAACGAAAGGAACATCGCCTGGTACGTCACGGCTTCCCGGAGCAGAGTTTCGGCGAGCGCTTCCAGATCCACCCGCATTCTCCGGATGCGTTGAGTAGCGACGTACCGCTGCACCAGACGCCGGCGGTTTTCGAGGTCACTCAGTTGCCCGAAAGTGCGCCGCCGCTGATATGCCCAGTGGAAGAACTCGGTTTCGCGGCAGACGGCAATCGCCGGATGCCGGTTCAGCATGTTGCGAAGCAGGGTGGTGCCGCTGCGCGGTCCACCCACAATGAATATCGGTGTGTCCAAAAAGAAACGGTACCTCTCTTTCACGGCCGGTTCCCGTAGTGACCGTGCGAAAGGGTACCGGCCCCAGGCAGTGTCTCTTGAAATGGTAACCAAAACAGCGCGAGACGAAGTGGCTTCGCCGTCAATTCGCTGGCGGACTGTCCAGACTCCGCGTCGGGGAGCGAGCGATCAGTAGAACACAGAGGACTAAGCCGGCCAGCGTAAGGGCCAAGCCGACGCGAAACGAATCGGAACGGAAAAAGAACTCAACCTCCCTGTCTCCAGCGGGGACCACCACGCCCATCAGCGCCAGGTCCACATGAACGACCGGCAGTTCTTTTCCGTCCACGATGGCGTGCCAGCCCCTGAAATAAGGCACGCTCAAACGCAGCAGGGATGGTGAAGAAGAGTGGTACCGGATGCGATAGGACGCTTCGCCGTACGCAAGCACGGTGGCCGTTGCCGAGGTGTCCTGCCGGACCGGGTCATGCGGCGTGAGAGCCACAGACTGCAGTTGGGGGTCGAGGGTTTCGAGTGCGCGCGCCGCCTCGCTCTGGTTCTTCACGTCCACGACCGATTTGGGGAAATACACACGAGGGAGCATCGACGGGTTGGCCGCCACACCGCTTGCATCGGCCTTCGTATAAAGACTGACGTTGAGACCGTTCAGCAGCTTGGGGTTTCGCTTCATGGCGGCCCGATATGACGAGTAATCCCGGATTCGCAACGCGCCGTATCCGTTGGTGGATTCCAGGTGAATATCCAGGCCGAAGTCCTGCAGTCCCACGACGGCTCGCGGCCCAGTCTCGAAGCGGGTAAGAGGAGGCACCAAGGGGGCTACACGACGCTGTAAAACGTCCTCCCCATCCCCATACGCCCGATCGAAACTGACATGCCCATAGGCGAGCGGGTTCCGCAGTGAGTTCCAATACCATAGGTCGGCAAACAGAATCGCGATGACGATGGCGCCCAGGTAAGGCACCCGCCACCTCCGCTCCAGCCAGGAAAACCCGGCGGCGGCCCACATCGCCAAACCCAATGCGACCACAAACCAACCTTGGATCGGAGCACGGACCTTGGCGACACCGGGCAGTAACATCGCCACGCGGTAGAGGCCCGCCCTTGCGCCGAGCATGAACCAGAGGGCGGGCAGGACCAGGAACAGCGCGTGCCGGCGTTTCTTGGCCTTCGCCAGTCCGAGTGCTGCCAAAGGAAGCATCAGAAAACCTGCGTAGAAATAATACTGGGTGACGTCGAACGGCCCGGTATAATTGCCCGAGATCGCACCCAGCCAATCCGGAGCGACCAGAGTCGGCAGAGCACGGAGCTCGAGGGTCCCTTGCGAAGCGTGAGAATAATCCGACTTCGCCCGCGCGGAGGCGTTAACCAGCTCGAGCGTCGGTACGGTCTGAATGGACGCCAAGACGACCGCCAGCACGAGCATGCCCGCTGTGATCGATGCGATCCGGAACCACCGGCGCGGTTCCCGCTGCAAATCCGCCAGCGCGTACAGACCGAGTGCCAGAAAGCCGTACATCGCGGTCTGCAAATATCCAGCCAGAATCATCGCGGCGCCGGCCATGCCTCCCAAGGCGGTGTAGCGGATTGCGTTCCCGTCCAACGCGCGCCGGAATGCGAGCAAGAGCCATGGGAAACAAGCTGCCGCGCAGAAAATGCCGACATGAGAAGCGTGGCCGGCGAAGAACCCGGACAGCCCATAACAGAGTGCTCCCACCAGCGCCCCCGCGCGGCTTTCGATCAAAGGCAGAATGAGGAAAAAGGCGCCCAGACAAGCGAGGAGAGCGTTCAGAGCCAGCTCCGCCTGAATCATCCGCGGGGTAATTCCGATGAGAAAAAACGGCCAGTGCGGCGGATACCAAGCGGCAGTCTCCGGGTAGGCGAGGAACGGATATCCAGAGTTAAAATACGGGGTCCAGAACGGCACGCTGGCCGAACGCACGTGATCGGACCAGTACTTCTGGAAGGGGTAATGCAGGTCGGCCGCGTCCCAGTGAATGCTGGCGGACTCCGAGGTCAGTGGAATCCAGTAGAAAACCAGAACCAAGGCGGCAATCAAGGCGGGCGCACCCCACCGCGAGCGTTTCGTGGGCAGCACCGAGGGAGCTACATCCGAAGTTTCCTTCCGCCGCTTTTTCACCAGCAGCCATTATTGTAGACCAGGGTGTGGGCCGCGAAACCTGCGCAGGGCCCACTTAACCGCGGATTCTGGCCGGCGATGACACTTCGTGCTACGGTGAATAGTTTGCATGTCGATGGATATATCAATCGTCATCCCCGTCTATAATGGCGAAGACTATTTGGCCGCCTGCCTGCGAGCCGTTCAGGACCTGCGTCCGGCACCGCTCGAATGCATTGTGGTCGATGATGGATCGAGTGACGGCTCCGCGCGGATCGCGCGGGAGGCGGGGGTGACGGTAGTCTCGGCGCCGGAACGACGCGGGCCTGCCAGCGCGCGCAATCTGGGCGCCGCCGTTGCGCGAGGCGAGATTCTGCTGTTTGTGGACGCCGACGTGGTGGTGCCCCCGGACGCCTTGGCGCGCCTCGCCGCGCGCTTTTCCGAGGACCCGGCGCGCGACGCTGTGATCGGCTCCTACGACCTGTCGCCCGCTGCCCCTGGCTTGCTTTCCCAGTACCGCAACCTCTTGCATTGCTACACTCACCAGCGCGGACTGAGCCGCACATGTGGATTTTGGGCCGGCTGCGGCGCCATTCGCAGCACTATCTTTTGGACACACCGCGGGTTCGATGAATCGCATTCACGGCCTTGCATCGAGGACCTGGAACTGGGCTCCCGCCTTCGCCTTGCCGGGCAGCAAATCTGGCTCGACAAGGGGCTCGAGGTCAAACATCTCAAGCGGCTCCGTTTTTGGACCGTCATCAAGACGGACCTGGTGGACCGCGCGATTCCCTGGACGCTCTTGATCTTGCGTTCGGGCTCGATGCCGGCGGACCTGAATCTCAAATGGGGACAACGCTTCAGCGTGCTCGCGTCGGGGTGGGCTGCGCTCGCCATGGTGCTCTCGGTGGTGTCTGCGGTGGCTGGGGACAAGAGATCGGCGGCGCTTCTGATTCTCTCCTCGGCCGTTGCGGCCCTGACGGTCGGGGTCCTGAACCGTGATTTCTATCACTTTCTCGCCCGTGTCCGGGGACGCTGGTTCGCTCTGCGGGCGCTTCCTCTGCATGGTCTCTACTTTTTGTGCGCCGGCGGCGGATTCGCAGCGGGACTCGCGGCGCATACGTGGGGCCGCCTGGTCCGGCACGGCCGTTCGGCCACGACGCCCAGGACGGATCTTGCAGATAGCAGAGCGGAGGCCGCGCTGCCGGCGAATAGTCTGACCACGGGCCCGCCGTCGTCGTGTTCCGTCGCGCCCCCCGACCTGTGAGCGGCGTTTCTTTTCTGGGCTACCATTGAACCTTCGAGATGGATCTTCTCCTGCGCTACATTCGCGAGCATTGGAAGCTGGCCGCCGGTGCGATCGGATTCGCGGCCATCAACCAGGTCTTCGGGATGGCGGATCCGTTCATTTTCCGCCGCATCATCGATGGTTACGTGGTACCAACCCGCCGCCATACCCAGCACGAATTCTTCCTGGGCGCTGGTGTCTGGCTGGCCGCGATGGTGGCCGCCACGACGATCGCATGGGCTGCCAAGACATTGCAGCTGAGCCGCGCCGGCCAGTTTTCGCAGAAGGTAGCCGCCGCCATGTTCGCCGACGGCGTGCGCCACGCGCTCGAAATGCCTTATGCCGAGTTTGAGTACACGCGCAGCGGAGAGACGCTTGATCGGTTGCAAAAGCTGCGCTGGAAGGTTGAGCAATTCATCGGCAGCACCATCAATGTGCTGTTTGTTTCGCTGGTGGGCGTGGCATTCGTCGTGGTTTATGCGGCGTCGGTCAATTGGATGATCGCGTCGTACCTCTTCCTGGTCACCGTGCTGATGATCGGGCTCAGCGTGAAGCGCAGCCGGACTCTGACTGAGGTTCAGGAACAGGTCTTTCGCGAGGGCACGGCCCTGGCGGGGGCCGCTACCGAGACTCTCCGCAATATCGAACTCGTCAAGAGCCTGGGTCTGGCCGAGCGGGAGATTTCGCGCCTGCAGGAAAGCAGCGGGCGCGTGCTCGAGTTCGAACTCGAGGGCATCCGCCGCGTGCGGCGCTTCAGTTTTTTTCACGGCGGCTGCGTTCAGACCATGCGGTTGGCCCTCACCTTGCTACTGCTGTATTTTCTTTATCTGCGGCGAGTCTCGGTGGGCCAGTTCTTCGCGCTTTTTCTCTACGCGCGGTTCCTCTTTCTGCCCTTGCAGCAAGTCGGCTCGGCCATCCAGGACTACCGCGGCACGGAAGCTTCGCTCGCGGCGTTCCGGGGGCTGCTGCTGCGGCCGAAGGAACGGCGGCCCGGCCGCGCTGCTGCCTTCGACCAACTACGTTCCATCGAGTTTCAGGATGTCCAATTTCAATACCCCGGTTCTCTCCGCCCGGCGCTCGACGGACTATCGTTTCGCGTGGCCCGGGGCGAGACCATCGCCGTCGTTGGTCCATCGGCTAGCGGCAAGACCACCATCGTGAAGCTGCTCTCGGGACTCTATGCGCCGTGCCGGGGCCGCATTCTCTACAACGACATTTCGCAAGCCGAGATCGGCCTCGATGAATTACGTCAACGCATCGGCCTGGTGACGCAGGAGACGCAGTTGTTCTCGGGGTCGATTCGGCAGAACCTGCTGTTCGTGCGCCCCGGAGCAACTGACGCGGAGTGTCTAGCGGCGCTCGAACAGGCCGCGGCGCAGTCTATCGTGAACCGGGCTGGCGAGGGGCTCGATACGCTGATCGGAGAAAGCGGTCTGCGCCTTTCAGGGGGCGAGCGCCAGCGCATCGCCATCGCGCGCGCCTTGCTCCGCCAGCCCCACTTGCTGATTTTCGATGAAGCCACGTCGTCGCTCGATTCGCTCACCGAAAAGGATATCGGCGAAACCATCCGCGCGCTCGCGGTTCGCTCCGAGGCCATCACCATTCTCGTCGCGCACCGGCTGTCCACTGTTTCTCACGCCGACGTGATCTACGTACTCGACCAGGGAAGGATTGTGCAATTCGGATCGCATGCGAACCTCGTGGCAGCCGGCGGCCTCTACTGCGATATGTGGCTGCAGCAGGTGAGCGGCGACCGGGAGACGCTCGACGCTTGATGAACGGCTTTCAGTCATGAGTCCTCAACGAGCCATCATCATCGGCGCAGGCCCCGCTGGATTGACCGCTGCCTACGAGTTGCTCAGCCGCACTTCGATTAAACCCATCGTGATCGAAAGCAGCGATTCGCTCGGCGGCCTTTGCCGTACGGTCAATTACAAAGGGAACCGGATGGATATCGGCGGCCACCGCTTCTTTTCCAAATCGGACCGGGTGATGCAGTGGTGGCTGCAAATGCTTCCTCTGCAAGCGGTCGAAACCGATTCCACGGCGATCCGGTACCACGGCAACGAGCGCACGATTCCGGCCGGCGCTAACGGCCCGGACCCGGCCGCGGTGGACCGTGTGATGCTGCTGCGGCCCCGCAAATCCCGCTGCTATTATCTGCGGCGATTCTTCGATTATCCGATCACGCTCAGCCGCGATACTCTGATGAAGCTCGGCCCGTGGCGCGCCTTCAGAATCGGCGTGAGCTACCTGCGCAGCGTCCTGCGCCCGCTGAAGCAAGAGACGTCGCTCGAGCAGTTCTTCATCAATCGTTTCGGTGCGGAGTTGTACAAAACTTTCTTCAAGTCTTACACCGAGAAAGTGTGGGGCGTTCCGTGCGCCCAGATCAGCGCCGAATGGGGCGTCCAGCGCATGAAGGGGTTGTCGGTTCGCGCCGCGCTGCGGCATACGCTGAAGAAGTCGTTCGGCAATGGCGATGGCAGCTTGGCGCAGAAGGGAACCGAGACTTCACTGATTGAGCGGTTTCTCTATCCGAAGTTCGGCCCCGGGCAGATGTGGGAAGAGGTGGCACGCCGCGTCCGCGAGATGGGCGGCGAAATCGTCACCGGCTATCAGGCCGACCGGCTGATCACCCAGGATTGGAGGATCAGCTCCATTGAGGCCACCTGCGTAGCCACCGGATCCAAGCAGGTCTTCGCAGGCGATTACTTTTTCTCCACCGCCCCGATCCAGCAACTGATGCATGCATTCGACGGGCCACCGCCTGCCAACGTACTCGAGGTTGCCGATGGCCTTGTTTACCGCGACTTCATCACGGTCGGCCTCTTGGTGCGGTCACTCAAGATCGGCGATGCCAACGGGATGAGCAAGAAGCTGATCAGCGATAACTGGATCTACATTCAGGAGCCCGGCGTGCGCCTCGGCAGGATTCAGATATTCAACAACTGGAGCCCGTTTCTGGTGGCCGATCCCTCCCAGGTCTGGCTCGGCCTGGAGTACTTCTGCAATACATCGGACGAGATCTGGAGCCTGCCTGATGACCAGATGGCCGCGCTGGCGAAGCAAGAGCTCGCCCAGATCGGCATCATCGATGCCGCGGATGTGCTCGATGCGAGCGTAATCCGCATGGAGAAGACGTACCCCGCGTATTTCGGCAGCTACCATCGCTTTGGCGAGATACGTGAGCATTTGGACCGCTACGAGAATCTTTTCGTGATCGGCCGCAACGGCATGCACCGGTACAACAACCAGGACCACTCGATGCTTACCGCGATGATCGCCGTGGACAACATCATTGCGGGCGACACGAGCAAGAGGAAACTATGGGAAGTGAACACGGAGATGGACTACCAGGAGTGACGCGCGCCAGCTAGAACACGCGGCGCTTGAGGCGCTCGAGGTTGAATTTGGCGGTCTCCGCTACCGCCATTACGGCCATGACGCCGGCTTGCACGGGATCGCTAACCACCAGATCAGCCGCATCGGGAACGCCGCCAGCCATATTCAGGCTGATCACCAGCAGGCCCTGCTCCCGCACTTCGCGCACCGCCGTTTCGATATCGCCGCCCATCAACGACCCCGCCAGCACCAACGCCTTGGCGCGCGGCAAGCGCGCCACTGCGCGCACGGCATCGGCCAGTTTCTGCTCGCCCACGAGTGGAATGGTATCTACCGAAATGTGTTCGCCGCGGATGTTGTGGCGGTCGGCTTCGGAGACCGCCCCGATGGCAACCTGGCCCACCTGCGCGCCGCCGCCCATGATGATGATGCGCTTGCCGTATACGGCCTGTAAGGTCTTGACGATCTCGACGTCACGCACAATGGGTAGGGCACGAAGGCCCTCGATCAGCGGATCGGCGTCGCCCGGCAGAATGACTTCGAAATAGGTTCGGGCCTCTTCGGGACGGTTTGCCAGAATCTCGACGGAAGTGATATCGCCCTGGTGTTGCGCAATCACGCCTGTCAGTTGGTGCAGCACGCCGGTAGTCCCGACGGCATGAACGACGAGCCCGATGGTCCGATTCTCCATGAGCCCTTAGTGTAACTGGCGGATGCTTCGCCGATCGGGTTGGTTTGCGCGGTGGCGACCCTACGCTTTCTTAATGAGCCGGATCAGGAACAGCAGGACCACGGCCCCGATGGTAGCCGTGATCAGGCTTCCGATCAGCCCACCGGCAAAGATCCCCAGCGATCCCAGTAGCCAGCCGCCGATGAGGGCACCAATCACTCCGATGACCAGGTCTCCGACCAGGCCGTAGCCGCCGCCTTTCATTACCTGTCCGGCCAGCCATCCGGCAGCGACGCCGATGAAGAGAAACCACAAAAGATGCATATCGCCTGCTTTCCGTCCGAGCCGCCAACCGGCACCACGGCGCGAGCTCGTCGAACAATCATGGCCCAATTGGAAGGCGCGCGCAATGCCTGCCTTAACCTTCAACTCCCGATCGTGTTCTTCGAGGGAGGTGGTTTGGGAGGCTGCGCCTCGTCCTTCTCCGGTTTTGAGGGTCGCTTTTTGCCTTTCAATATCGCGCCCAGAACCACGGCTGCCGGCACGGCAGCCAACACCGCATACCGGACCTTCGTTCTGCGCGGCGTAGGCATATCGGGCGGCACCACTCCGGCGTCGTGCGAGTGGTCGATGGCCTTCCCGATGCGCATCTGGCCCACGTCGTACTCGAACTGCTTTCCGCAATCGAGGCAAACGACGTAGCTTTGGCTATGCGGCTGCCCCGCTTTCGTCACCGGCGCCACGGGACGAGTCAAGCGCCGGTGAGGACAGCGGAAAAGGAGGTTCACCAGCGTGTCGATCATGGATTTGTCCGGCGGGGGCTGTTCCCTGCCTACATTGTCGCAGAGCTGCCGGGCGAGGTCTGTGTGCGCCGGTCCGCGATCAGCCGTATCGCGCGCGGTGGGATCTCGATCGTGTCCCAGCGCGAGAAGAGAGCTGGCTTCTGCGGTCAGGTTCGTCGATTCCCTCCCCGGCGGCTCTACGGAACGGGGATCGTATCTTCCGACGTAAAAGGCGAAGCGGGCAATCCCTCCGAGTTGTAGAGGTTGACCACCGGTGCATTGGCCCACCCGTACCGGACATACTTTGGCTCCGCGAGGTTGGCGCTCGTGGCCACCACGGTTTCCCCGTCAATACGCGCCGCCGCAGACACGAATCGGCGATCGGCTGCGGCGATTTCGAAGCCCTGCAGCGCGCCCCCCCTGGCGATCAGTCCATGAGCCGCGTGGTCGAACCGGATGCGGATACCGCCATTCTCCGCCGTCGCCTGCCGAAACAAGGGGCCCGAGTATTCCACGCTTTCGCCATATGCCAATGCCCGCGCGGCCAACGCAAGCCGCGCGCCCAGGGTCTGCTTGTCGGCGGGATGGACGTTATCCGGGTCGCCGATATCGATGGTCACGGCCATCGCCGTGTTCGCCACCGCCAGGCTGCGGCGCTGCGCCTCGCGAATCGCGGCCCATGCTTCGGTTGCATCCGAGGTGAAGCTGGAAATCTGCACAAACAGGAAGGGAAACATTCCCTCATGCCACTGCGCGCGCCAATCGGCGATCAGGGCGGGAAAAATCTTGCCGTACAGCGGCGCCCAAGCCAGCCGGCTGTTGGACTCGCCCTGATACCAGATGACGCCTTTGATGGCGTACGGTGTCTCAGGAGCCACCATTCCGTTGAATAGCGCGGCCGGGGCCCAGGACGCCGGATCGGGGTGCCAGATGTGGTGCGGCGCGGGCTGTCCCGCCTGCTTCGCGGCCAGATCTTCGCGCCGTTCTTGCGCCAGAATTGCCGCGATCTCGCCCTGCGTCTGCATCATTTGCGCGCGCGTGGCGAACACGGGCATGAGACCGGCGTCAGCCGAGATGCCCTGGAGGCTTACCCATGCTTCGGCCACGGTGCCGCCCCAGGTGGCATCGATCAGTCCGATAGGAACGTGCTCGCGCGCGTTCAACTCGCGTCCGAACAGGTACGCCACCGCTGAAAAGTTGGCTGCCGTTTCGGGAGAGCAGACAGCCCAGGATGTGTCGCTGTTGAAGAGAGGGAAGTCCGCGGCCTTGTGGGGAATATGAAGCAATCGAATTTGCGGCTGGCCGGCGTGGGCGACTTCCGTGGCGGAATCCTTCAACGGGGCGCCGGGCCAACCGCTCAAAGGCATCTCCATATTGGACTGGCCCGACGCGAACCACACGTCGCCCACCAGAATATCGTCCAGAACGATCCGGTTGCTGCCGGATACCGTGAGTTGGTACGGGCCGCCCGCAGCCTCCGGACCCAAAAAGACACCCCAGTTGCCCAGGCCGTCACCGGCAACTTCCCGGCTGATTCCGTGGAATTCCACCGTGACCTTCTCGCCCGGTCCCGACCAACCCCAGATGTGAATCGGAATATCGCGCTGCAGCACCATATGGCTGCTGAGAATCCCAGGAAGCCTGGCTTCACAAATCCCGGCACGTTGGGCGCAGCAGAGCGGGAGGACGAGGGCCACAATGCGAAAGGCGGTCTTGATCGGCATAAGTATATTTTGATACAAGCTGCCCGGAGGAAGGGAACGATGGACGTTGCGGGGCGCGGCAAGAAAATGCAGGTACCTCGGATTCCGTGAAAATCCGCCTTCACCAGGCGTTCGCCTACACCAGGTAACTCTTCAGGCCCCGCGCTTTTGTCGATGTTGGCGCGCGTCGGCACGCCTGCTCCATTCCGGGCAATCCGGGATCGCTAGGCCCCAACTGGATCGTGCTGCCCGGAGGCACGCGCCTCGGCGATGGCTGCCAGGAGGGCTGCCGATTTGATCGGCTTGCTCACGTAACCGTCCATACCCGCCTCCAGGCAGCGTTCTTTATCGCCTTTCATGGCGTGCGCCGTCATGGCCAAAATCGGAACATGCCGTCCGGCGGCTTTTTCTTTTGCCCGGATTACGGCAGTAGCCTCGAAGCCGTCCATCTCCGGCATCTGCACGTCCATCAGCACGAGGTCGAACGGTTGTTGCTCGAACAGATCGATCGCCTGGCGGCCGTTGCAGGCCGCCGTGACTAAGTGGCCTCGATTCTCCAGAAGGCGGCTCGCCAGGGTTTGACTGATGACATTATCTTCGGCGAGAAGAATCCTCAACGGAACGGCTGCCGGCTTAGCCCCGTCATCGCATGGCAGTGTCATGACGCCCCTGTCCGCCGCCAGCGATCCTCGCGACAGCACCTCGCACAAAGCGCGGCTCAGCCAGCGCCGCCTCACCGGCTTCGCAAGTTGACTGACCGCCCCAGCCCGCCGGCAGAACGATGACTCACCGGAATTTCCCGACGGAGTGAGCATCACCACCGCAGGCGCCGCCTGCGCGTCGGAACCGGTTATCAGCCGGGTGAGCTCGAAGCCATCCATCTGCGGCATATGACTGTCAACCAGCGCCAGCCGGAACAGGCTGCCTTCCCGCGTCGCCTGCCCGAGAATCTCCAGTGCTGCCGCGGCGCCCTCCGCCACGGTGACCTTCATGCCCCAGCCGGCCATCATATCGCTCAGGATGCGCCGGCTGTTGGCGTTATCGTCGACCACCAGCGCGGCGACGCCGTTCAGCGAATCGGCCTCCGCCGGTCGCGGCGGTGGCGCGCTCTCCGCCGCTGTGACGCGCGCGGTGAAATGAAAGCTGCTGCCATGGCCGGGCTCGCTATCCACCCAGATCCGGCCGCCCAGCATGGCCGCCAGACGGGAACAAATCGTGAGGCCCAGTCCCGTGCCGCCGTATCTGCGCGCCATGGAGGTGTCGCCCTGGCTGAAAGCGTCGAAAATAAGGCGCTGCTTCTCGGCAGGGATACCAATACCGGTATCGGTCACGGCGAAGTGGAGGGTGACAGAATCGCCGCATGCGTCCTCACTGCTCACCCGCAGGCCGACCTCGCCACAATCGGTGAACTTCAGTGCATTCCCGAGCAGATTGGTGATCACCTGGCGCAGGCGGGCCGCGTCGGAACAAACCATCGCGGGCGTGCCTGGGCAAACCTCGCAGGTGAGCTCGATGCCTTTTTCGGAAGCCTGCAAGGCAAACGCGCCGGCCGTCTCCTCCGCCCAATCGTTCAGATCGAAGTCCGCAGCTTCCAAGTCCAGCTTGCCGGCCTCAATCTTGGAAAAGTCGAGAATATCGTTGATTACTCCCAGCAATGCATCGGCTGAACTGCGGGCCATCAGCAGGCAATCGGCCTGCTCGGGCGTGGGCTTGGTTTCGAGGGCGAGCGCGATCATGCCCATCACGCCATTCATGGGCGTGCGGATTTCATGGCTCATGTTCGCGAGAAACTCGCTCTTGGCGCGGCTGGCGGCTTCCGCCTCCTCCTTCAGGGCCGCCGTTTGCTCGAGCTGGTGGCGGATCACCGCGGTCTGATGCTCAACGCGGTGTCTCAGCACGGCCACCCAGACTAGCATCGCCAGAGCCGCGGCCAACACCATGCTGAGAACCAGAAGAGCATGGCCGGCTGTCCACCAGGACGGCTTCGCCAGCACAACGACGTCGGTGGGCGCGCGCAGCAGAATGCGAAACGACTTCGGCTGCGCTATTCCCCCTTGCACGGTCGTCCTCTGTGTGTCCACGAGCACCGAGCAGATGCCGGTGACCCGTAGCGTGCTGCCATCCCTCCATCCCAGTGGCGCATTTCCGTTTGCCTCGCCGCTCGGCTGGCTCGGGAGAACCGCCGGGAAAAGAAAGTCACCCGATGACAAGATCATCGTTGGATCTTTGGCGGCGCGGTCCCAGCCGATCAGCCGCCCTTCAGTTTGCACCAGGGTAGAGTCGTAGCCGCCGCCGAAGGCCTCCTCAGCCGTCACCGGTTTGGCGGTGGAGCGCGGCCCGCTTCCCACACGCTGGAACGTGGCATCGGTCATGGTTGGTGTGTAGTCTCCAACCACGGGAAATCCAGCCACATCCACCAGGTCACCTTCAGCCGCAGAGGCCGCTTGCGCGGTTTGCACACAAATCCCCTGGCTCAAATCTTGCAGGCAGAGAGCTCTGCCGGCCCAGGCCAGCGTCACCCGGCCGCGTATGTGCACCCGATGGACAAAATCGAGATCCGGAGCGAAGCGCAGCAGGCTGTTGACCGCACGCACGGGCAAAGCGAAAGGATCGGCCGGGGCGGGTTCCTCAACGTCGATCTGGCTGCGGCTCGGGAACATTACCCGAAAGCCGACGATCTGGTGGCTGGGCGTGGATAGAGCGCCCGCATTGCCGTGAATCAGCACCTTGGCGTCCACCAGTTTCGAATAATCCACGCCGCTTTCCCTCACCGTGGTGGCCGTGAGAGGGCCGTCGCTGATTTGGATTCCAAGAGTCACATTCGAGCCCGATACGATGGCTGAGTGCACGATGCCCTCGACCTCAACCCACTGGGCGTCTTCCACCCCGGTCAGCAGATGTGCCAGACTTACCCGCGGCGCTTCGGCTGGAACCCGGGATTCACTCACAGCCCGGACTTGTGGCTGGCTCACCACCGGCCCAAAATCGCCCGGGTCGCTCAGCCCGCTCACTTCGACCAGCGCGCCCGCGTGAACGGGCAGAATCGGCCGGGCCGAAACGGCGACAAAAATGGCGCCGGTTGCGTCATGAACAAAGAGTGCCCCGTGCCGCGGATCGATATATGGATCGTAGTAGGTGACCACTCCCAGAAGACGGACCGGATAGTGCCTTCCCGCTTCCTGTGGAGGCAGGCTGTGGACGCTGCGCGCCGTGGTCAAAACCGGTAATCCCCCAACTTGTTCCGCCCCGGCTTGGGCCCCGCCTGCGCGACCGATCGAGGACAACGCGCCCACCGCGATCAGCCAGATGGCCCAAGCGGGCCACACCGTTAGCCCGGTAACCCAATTGCCTCCGCCAGCTGGCGTAACGGCCAATCGGGTAGCGCACCATGCGCCTGTCGTCTGGCGATCTGCGCCGGACCGATGGTTCATATCCCGATTATCGGTCGAATCGAACCGCAGTTACAGGGTGTTTTTCTCTTGTTTGCCTTGGTTTACGTAAGTGACGCCGCGCGGTTGTCGCGGCGGTACTATCATTTGTTAACTGTAGCGTGAACTCTCGCGGATTGAGCATCCCAATCGCGATGTATTTTACCGGACCTTATTCAACGACTGTGGGAGGGATGCGCCATCTCGGATTTCATCGGTCGCGCGGCGGATCACCGGATCGCCCGGTTGCAGATTCCCTATGACCTCGACCCAGTCGCCGTCCGCTGCGCCCCTGGTCACGTCCACCCATTCAGCGCGCCCCCGCTGATCGCGGATCACGAAGGTTCGCTCGGTGGTGGTGACCACGCTTGTCTTGGGTACGAACAACTGGGGGCGCGGACTGCGCACCGGCCATTTGACGCTCGGGTACATGCCAGGAGAGAGGGCGCCGTCGCGATTCATGACGTCCAGTTCGACCGGCATCGTGCGCGTCTTCTGGTCGAGCGCATGAGCGACGCGCGCAATTGTGCCGGCAAAGATCCGTCGCGGATACGCGGGAACCCTGAACTCAACCCTGGCCCCCGCCACGATGCCGCTGACGTCTTCCTCAGGAACCGGGACGACGACCCGCAAATGCGAAACCTGTTGAATCACCAACAGTGCGGGATCGCCGCCGCCGGGGCCCACCAAAGCGCCCGGATGGACCAGCCGGTCGGTGACGATAGCATCAAAGGGCGCCGCGATCTTCAGATACGCCACCATGGCTTGGAGCGCGTTGACCGCGGATTGGGCTGCCGCACCGGCTTTTATGCGCGAGTTCACCAAAGCCTGGGCGGCGTCCACCTGTTTTTGCGCGCGGATCAAATCGTTTTCCGCGACCGCTCCCGGCGTCCGGGCCGCTTCCACCGTCCGCTGGTAGGTGCTTTGCGCTGCGGCGAACTGGGCTTCGGCTTGTAGCTTGTCCGCGTCCGCCACCTGCAACTTGGATGCGCTTTCCGCGATCTGCGCCTGCATTTCCGGGGCAGTCAGTTCAACCAGGAGCTCGCCCTCCTTGATCACGCTGCCGCGATCCACCAGAACGCGCTCCACGTAGCCTGCCACCCGGGCGTGCAGCGCAACGCTGAGAAAGGGCGAAATCTCAGCAGGCAGCTCGACGGTGTGCGAGGACTGCTTGGAAATCACTGCGGCGAATTCAACGGTTTCGGCCTGCACCGGCAATGCCAGGGCCGCACAGAGAAGAAGAAGGCTACGTCGCGTCATAATATCGGCTCATCGGATCCATGGGGTTGAGTGAGGGAGAAACGGCGGACGCGTTCCGCTGCAGGATCGCGTAGATCGAAGGTAGGATCGTCAGGGTGGCGAAGGTGGAAACCGCCAGTCCGCCGATTACGGCGCGGCCGAGTGGCGCGGCCTGCGCGCCGCCTTCGCCAAATCCGATCGCCAGCGGAACCATTCCGAAAATCATCGCGGCCGCAGTCATCACCACCGCGCGCAGCCGGCCGGCGGCTCCCTCGCGAGCAGCCTCCATCGGCTCGCGGCCCTCGTGGCGCGCGCGTTCCGCGAAGGTTACCAGCAGGATCGAGTTGGCCACGCTGATTCCGATGGCCATGATGGCGCCCATGAAGGACTGAATGTTGATGGTGGTACGGGTCGCGAGCAGCATCAGCAGCACGCCGCACAGCGCCGCCGGCACGGTCAGCACGATGGCGAGCGCCAAACGCAGCGATTGGAAATTGGCGGAGAGCAGCAAGAAAATCGCCAGCACCGACAGCAACAGCCCCGCGCGCAGTCCGGAAATAGTCAGGTCGAGCGGCGGAATCTGGCCGCGAAACTGGACCGAGACGCCGCGCGGAGGCGCACCCGCCGCATCCACCGCCCGGCGGATCGCGGGGATCGCCCGGCCCAGCGTGATCTCGTGCAGGTTGGCGGTGAGGCTGACCACGCGCCGGCCGTTGTAGCGATCGATTTCACCGGGCATGCTCCCCAGCCTGAGGGCGGCAATGTCTTCGAGCAGCGGTTTCGCGCTCCCGGCCGGCATCACCGGAACGCTGCCCAACTGCTCAACACTCTGCAATTGATTTTGCGGCAGCTCCACCTGGATCTGGAAAGCATTGCCCGAATTCGGATCGCGCCAGTAGTTGGGATCGGTGAAGCGTGAGGAAGAGGTCGCCGGAACCACGGAGTGCACCACATCGGCCATCGTCAGACCGAACTGCCCGGAGCGATCGCGGTCGATGGCGATATCGAGGGTCGGGAAGTTCATCTCCTGTTGAAATTGGAGATCGCGCAGGAAGCTCAGGCGCGCCGCCTGCGCCCGGACTTTCTGCGCATACGCGTAGGCGTCTTGCAGATTCGCTCCCTGCACGTCCACTTCAACGGGAGTCGGCGCCCCGAAGCCCATCACCTGGGTGACGATATCGCCGGCTTCAAAGGCAACCTGGCAGTCCGGCAACTCGCTTCGCAAACTCTGGCGCAGACGTTCGCGCAGCCCTTCGCCGCGCGGGGCGCTCGGCCGCAGCGCCACCTGGATGATGGCGTCCTGCGGCCCGCTGGTGAACAGATGGATCAGGTCTACCGGGTAACTGGAAGGAATGAGTCCTTCGAAATCGCTCGTAATCGCCACGTTTTCCGGGCCGGCCGTGCGCCGAATCACCTCGAGCGCGCGAAGCACAACGCGCTCGGTTTCCTCGATGCGCGTGCCCGCCGGGGCGCGCAGCCGAATGCGCAGAAGCGGCGCATTCGCGTCGGGAAACAACTCCGTCTCCATTCGCGGCAACAGTATGTATAGCAAACCCAGCGACGTGACCAGGTACACGAAAACAAGCGGCCAGCGGAACCGCAGAACATGGTCCAGGTATTCGCCGTAAAGCGAGCGCAAGCGCCCGAAGATGCCTTCGCCCTCTCCGATGCGGCGCCCTTCGCGCGTCAGCCAGGTGGAAAACACCGGCACTAGGCTGCTGGAGAGCAGGTACGACGAGATCATGGCAAACCCGACCGCGGCCGAGAGCGGGACGAACAACTGGCGGCTCACTCCCACCATGAAGAGCGACGGCACAAACACCGCGAGGATCGACAACATCGAAAGCAACCGTGCCATCGCGGTCCGGCTGCACGCCTCCACCACTGCGCGCGCCCGTGAGACGCCGGGCTGCATACGGGTGTGAATGTTCTCGATCTCGACGGTGGCTTCATCCACCAGGACCCCCACTGCCAGCGCCAGCCCTCCCAGCGTCATGATGTTGATCGTCTGGCCGGTGATCCAGAGCAGAACCGCCGCGCCGAGCAGAGCAAACGGAATGTTCAGGATGACAATCAGCGCGCTGCGCCAGTCGCGCAGGAAAACCAGCACCATCAAGCCGGTGAGCGCCGCGCCCAGCAGCCCTTCCAGGACCAGTCCGCGCAGCGAGTTGGTGACATACGGCGACTGGTCGAATTGCAGGCTGACGTCCACGTCTTCCGGCACCGCTTTGCGGAATTCGGGAATCGCCGCTTTCACAGCGTGGATCACCGCCAGTGTCGAAGCGTCTGACCGCTTGGTCACCGGAATGTAGACCGTCCGCTTGCCGTTCACGTGCGCGTAAGCCGAAATGATGTCGGTGCCGCTCTCGATGGTGGCGATGTCGCGGAGGTAAATCGCCGCCCCGGACCCCGGGCGGATGGGCGTGCTCAACAGGTCGGGGAGATTGCCGCCCAAGGCCGCGTTGGTGCGGGCGATGCGTTCCACCTTGCCCGTCCAGATATTCCCCGAGGGCATCACCAGGGTAGACCTGCTGACTGCGGTGATCGCTTCTTCCGGCGAAACCTGGTACTGGCGCAGCTTGCCGGGATCGAGCGTGATCACGATGGTCCGCTGGTTTCCGCCAAAGGGAGGCGGCGCGGATACACCCGGCAGAGTGGCGAACAGCGGGCGGACGCGATTGATGGCGTAGTCCTGCAATTCGCCCTGCGTGTGGCTGGCGCTGCTGAAGACCAGCTCACCGACCGCAACACTCCCGGCGTCGAAGCGCGTGATGAAGGGCGGAACGGTCCCCGGCGGCATGAACGAGCGGGCGCGGTTGACGTAGCCTACCGTTTCCGACATCGCCTGGCTCATATTGGTGCCGTCGTGAAACACCAGTTTCATCAGGGTCGCGCCTTGGATGCTTTTGCTCTCCACATGATCAATGCCGGTGATATAGAGGAAGTGATACTCGTAGTAATAGGTGAGGTAGCCTTCCATCTGAGCGGGGTCCATTCCGCTGTAAGGTTGCGCAACATAAATCGCGGGATCCCCGACCTGGGGAAAGATGTCGACCGGCATTCGCTGAATCGCAAGCGCCGCGCCGAGAGCGATGGCCATCAAGGCAACCAGCACTGTCACCGGCCGGCTGAGAGCGGCGAATACCAGGCGCACACTTCACCTCCTCTCATCGTCATTGGCTGGCCTCGGCAAGGAACGGCTGCAGGTCGCCGCGGGCTGCCGCAATCTGGAGCAGCGCACGCCACACGTTCAGCCGCGCCAGGGCGTCGTCGATCTGCGCGCGGACCAGCAGTCGTTGCGCCTGCGCCACGTCGTCCATCGGCGCCAGCCCCGAGTGATAGCGCGCCGCAGCCTGTGCCAGAGCAGTGCGCGCCGACGAGACCTCGGCCGGGGTCATCGCCGCGACGCGCCGCGCGCCGGTCAGCGTTGCTTGCGCGGCATTGAATTGGCCTTGCAAGGTGGTCTCGATTACCTGACTTTGCGCCTGCCCCGCGCGTATCTTCGCCAACTGCATCGCTTCCTGCGCCCGAATCGCGAAACGGTCCATGGCGGGGAAGGTGACGGTAAGCCCGACTGCGTAGTTCTGCGTTGTCGGCGCCAGCCCGCCCAGCCCGCCGAGTCGTCCGCCGTCACTCAATAGGCCCGTCCCGCGCGCGGCGGCCAGGCCCTGGACGGAAAACTGGGGATAGTATGTCCGGCCCATCGCCTTGAGCTGAGACTGCGCCTCGGCAACCGCCGCCTTCTGCTCGATGGCGAGCGGATTCGCCCGCGCCTCCAGTGGCGGCTCCGGCCGCTCCGCCGGCAATTGGCCGGCCAGCCTGCCAGGGCTCACGTTGACGCCGGGAAGATCGAGCCCCGCGAACTGCGCCAGGATGGAATGGGCGATATCGATGGCCTGCTCGGCCTGCGCAGCTTGAGCCCGCGCCGCCGCCAGTTCGGCTTCCACCCGCGATTCGTCCGCGCCCGGGCGTAGCTCCGCCGCCACCAGCGCATGTGTGCTCTTCAGGAGAATCTGCCAGCTCGCAACCGCCGCGCGGGCTGCTTCTGCCGTTTGCTGGGCGGCCAGCAGAGTGAGAAATGCATCCGCCGTGGCGACTGAAACGTCCCAGCGCGTCCGGTTCATGGTCGCCTGCGCCCGGCTCTGCGCCGCTGCCGCAGCCGCTACCTGCGCCGCGCGCCGGCCGAAATCGAACGGCTGCCAGGTGACGAGCACACCCACCCCGCTATCCCAGACGGAACCGAAGTTATTCGCGGCAACGCCGTCCACGCCCGGGATGACGCTTTGGGGAACCAGCAGACCGTAGAACGTATTTCGCGTTGCCCGATTGATCTGCGCCAGGCCGTCGACTCGCGGCAGGTATGCGGTCTGCGCCAACCGAATCCCGGCCGCCGCCGCGTTCATTTGCTCCTCGGTGACTCGGATCGAAGGATAGTTCCGTAACGCGTCCTCCACCGCCTGGCCGATTGTCAATTCACCCGTGGGCGCGCCCGCTTGCGCCGCCAGTGTGCCCGCCAGCGCAGTCATCGCTCCCACGAACCTGGCGAATACAGCCAGCAATCTAATCACCTTCAACAAGCTCATGAAACAGTTCCCGCACCTTGCTCTTCGCCGCCGCCAGCGCCCTCCGGCCCAGCGGCGTGGCCCGGTAAACGCGTCGCAGAGACCTGCCACTGCGTTGGGAAACCGATCGTAGGTAGCCCTTCTTCTCCAGGTTCTGGAGAAGCGGGTACAGGCTGCCGGGGCTGATGCGGTAGCCATGCCGCGCCAGCTCCTCGATCATCCCCAGGCCAAAGACCGTGCCTTCAACCGCATGATGCAGCACGTGCAGCCGGATCAGCCCGGAATAAAGATCGCGATCCGCCATGGATTTTATATCTGATTTCGATTTCGACATTCGATAATGAAGTCCCGCTAGCATACCGCCGAACTGGAGAACTTGTCAATCACTTTTTGTCCGGCGGGTTTCGTCCGCTTCCCTCCGATGCGGGTACCGGAGAGTCCGCCCGGCGTTCTTTTGGCCATTCTGCGAAACTCTCCGCTATGCTGAGAGCAGGATGCTCACCCCGCGGCCGGTCAAGGATCTAGCGCGCGCGTGCATTGCGGCGCTCGCCGCGATGTGCCTGTTGCTGGTCCACTCCACCCCCGCCCGGGCGCGCGATGGCGCGGCCGGCGCGGCCCAGTGCCGGCAGGTTCCCGAGGTATCCCGCGAGATCTCTGAAATCACCGGCCTGCCCTTGCGCCATCCGGTGCCATGCAGTTTCATCGACAAGCAACAGGTCAATGCTTTTCTCAAGAAGCGGATGAAGGAGGTGGCCACCCCGGAGGACATCCGCGCCGAGGAATTGACGCTCAAGAAGTTCGGCCTCGTTCCCCGGGATTACGACCTGGCCGCCAGCACGGTCGACCTGCTCACCGAGCAGGCCGCCGCCTTCTACGATTACAACCAGCGCAAGCTGTTTCTGACCGATGCTGCCGGCGGTGAATCCGACGGCACCGTGCTCGCGCACGAACTTGCCCACGCCCTGGCGGACCAGAATTTCAACCTGGCGCGCTACATCAGGCAAGGGCGCAAGAACGACGACGGTTCCACCGCCCGCCTTTCTGTCATGGAGGGGCAGGCCACCTGGCTGATGAGCGAATACGCGGCGCGGCGCATCGGGCAGACGCTATTCGGCAACCAGGCTCTCGCCGACGGCATGGCCGGCATGGCCGATTCCGGCGGCAGCCAGTTTCCTGTCTTCGAAAGCGCTCCGCTTTACCTCCGGCGGTCGCTGGTTTTTCCATACACCGAAGGAATGCTTTTCCAAAGCGCCGTGCTGGAGCGCGATCATAAGCGCGGCTTCGCCGAGGTCTTCACCGACCCTCCCATCTCCACGCAGCAGATTCTCCATCCCGAAAAATACTTCGCCAAAGTTACCCCGACCGTGCCCTCGCTTCCCGATCCCCATTCGCCGCACCGCTACAAAGGCCTGATCCGCGGCACCATGGGCGAATTGGAACACGGCATTCTGCTCGAGCAGTATGTGGGTAAGGCAGAGGCAAAAGAAATTGCTCCTCACTGGCGCGGCAGCTGCTTCGAACTGCGGGAAAACAGGAAAGCCGCACGGGTAGTGCTGCTGTACTCCGTCGAATGGGACGATGAATCCAACGCCGCCAGGTATTTCACCCTGTACCGTCAGGTCCTTGCCAAAAAATGGAAGCACATGACGGTGGAAACCCAAACCCCCACCTTGATCACCGGCCTGGGCGACGATGGCCGCTTCGAGCTGCGCCGGAATGGCGCTGTGGTTACCAGCGTGGAAGGAATGGAAGCCGCGGAGAAGTAAGGCGGCCGCAATCCCAATTACCGCCAGGGTGGACATTCAAGTGCAGCACATTCAAACATCGTCACGCGGTCGCACACTGCTAAACTGAAGGCTTCATGCTCAGGTTGCCGACTTTGTTTCTGGCTCTTGCCCTTATCGTGGCCGCGCCTCTGGCGGGACAGCAGGTTCCGCGCAAGGCGGGCGAGTGGACCATCCAGATTCCCGGCGGAGCGCCCATCTCGCTGTCCGAATACAAAAGCAAGCCGGTATTGCTGGCATTCATTTTGACAACTTGCCCGCACTGCCAGCATGCTGTCGAGTTGTTGAGCAAGCTGCAGCCGGAGTATGCGCCGCGCGGCCTGCAGATACTGGCTTCCGCCATCGACCAAAACGCGGCGAGCACCGTGCCGCTGTTCATCAGGTACATGCATCCGCCCTTTCCGGTCGGCTTTGACGAAGTCACCGCGATGTTGAGCTTCGCCGGCTACTCGCCAGCACTTTTGCCGCATATGCCGATCATGCTCTTTGTCGACCGTCACGGCAACGTGCTCGAACAGCATGAAGGCGCCGACCAAACTTACTTTGGCGATCAGGAAGAGCAGAACTTACGCAAATCGATTGACGCTCTGCTGGCCCCGCCAAAACGCCCGCTCAAGAACCCCGCACCAAAGACGACCTCCAGCCAGCCGCGGCCGTGAGGGTTGTCATGAGAAGCCGGAGCAGCCGCCGGCGCCGTTCCCTTCGGCCGCGGCTCCAAAGCAAGCAGAGCCCGGATCAGAAGTAACGGTTCGCACGACGCCGGTGCGGCCATCCAAGTCTCAAACGCGCCTCAGCACCCCGATTGCCGCCAGCGCCACGCTATCGAGGCCATCGACCGGGATGCGCGCGCCTGGGGCTGAGAATAGATACCGGGCGCCGGTGACCGGGCCGGTCACAGTCAGGCTCGTCCGGCCTGTGTATTCGAAAGCGACTGCGCGGTAGACCGGTCTTCGGTTTGCGGCGGCTGCCGCAACGCGAGCCTGCCCCGCCGTATCGATCGTTTCTTTGCTTCGGATTTGTCCGCAACAAGGCATACGCTTACCTCTTCTCCCAAGAAAAATGGAGGTGAGGGCCGCTTCGCTTGGTTAGCGGCAAGCGGCCCTCCCTCCTCATTCGAGCCTTAAGACCCGGGTTCCAATAAACAGAATCCCTGGGACAAGGTCGAAGGCGGCGAAACCGCCCAATTGTGCGAGCCCCAGACGCTGTTAACGATGCTGAGGTCGGCAACTTCCAACTGGATGACGTAGCCGCACGGCACCAGCCCCGCTGTGTTGAGCGTCCAGGGGGAACCGGACGCCGGAGTCGGCGAGTAGCCGCCGCTCGGAGTGATCGCGCTCGGGTACGGGAGCGTGTAGAGACTGAACGACCCGAAGTTGGCATCGGTGGCGACGAACGTTCCGTTCAGCACCGCGCCGACGTCAAACTGGCCGCAATCGCCGCCGCTGCTGATTTGGATATTGCCATAGGGCGCCGTGTTATCCAACTGCAGGTTGTGGATGTCGGGCACGGATCCGGAAACCGGGGTTCCGGTATGGTCGGAAGCGATCTGCAACTTGACCTCGAAAACCACGTCGGGCGAGCCCACCGATTGCCAGTTGCCCAACAGATTCTCGATGTTGTTCGCGTATTGTTGATAGGGGAAGAAGTGGCTCGTCGGGTCGGGCGAGCTCGGGTAAGTGGTACCGTCCCACCGCGTGAGCAGCAGCGGCGTGATCACGTCCTGCCAGGCGCCGCCGGACTGGGGGCGAACCTGTATCTTGTACCAGTAGCCGGGGAACTCCGGACCCTGGACTTCCACCACGCCGCCGAATGGGCACCGCCGTCCCAGTGAGTCCGCCAGCAGATTGTTCCCCGCGAAGCGGGCGTTGGCGAGCGTATAACCATCGCTGCCGATCGACCCGGTCGGTATGCCGCCCAGAATGCTGATCGTGGGATAGAGCGGATTCGGAACCGTGCCGGGCTGAATCTGTACGTGCGTGGTGATGAAATTGCCCCAATAGTTGAGCGCGTTCGGATTCGTCGTCGAGGGCGGCGTGGCCCAGGAAAGCACCGCGTGAATGCGCGCGATCTTGGGCTTGTCGCAGGGCGCGCGATACGGGTCCAGATTCACCGGTAGCACTACGCTGTAGACCAGGCCGTCGGGCGGAATGCTGCTGATGTCATGCACTGGGATGGCAACCGTGTTCAGGTAAGTGAACTTGCAGGTGTCGTCCCAATCCGCCCAGAACGCCACGTACTCGTTGCTTCCGGCGGTACAGAGACCGCCATTGTAGCCGACTGGCTGCTTGATGCGAAGTGTGGCGACCAGCCGCGGCGCGGAGGGATCGCCCTCCAGCCCCAGGCACTCCAACTGCTCATAGCTGACGTTCGCGTTTTCGTTCCCGAGAGCCGCCACGGTGGTCGCCCAGTCCAGCCCGGCGGCCGCGAACTGATCGATCGCCGAAGCCACCTGCTGGCTGTCAACCACCGGCGCGGCCAGAACTTTCTGCACCGCCGCTGCGCCGAAGCGGTGCGCCGGCACCGCGGCCTTGCCGCCCTTTGCTGGAGCTGCGTACAGCTTGGCCAGTTGCGCGAGATCGAGCGGGCCCGGATCCGGCAGCGGGACCGGCTGGTTTTCCAGGGCCGCGATTTCCTGCGGCGCAATGAGCTTGGCCGCTTCGCCCGCGATTTCGAGCCCGATTTCCTTGTAAATGAGCGGCCGCGGCCTGATCTGAATGTGGGCGTCCAGATGATTGCCCCACACCGGGTTGTAGTTGGGAGTGTTCGCCGGCGGCACCGTCTGCCAGGAGAGGATGGCGCGCACCTTCGGAAGCACCGGAACGCCGCACCAGTTGGTTTTGGGCTGGAAGGTGACTGAAGCAGCGAAACTCAGCGGTTTCTCAGCCGCTTTGGCGCAATCCGACGCGTTCGGCACGTCGTGCACATTGACGGCGGTATAGCCGATGTCTTCGAACCCGGAGCCGTAATCGACATAGAATCGAAGGTACTCGTACGTCCCGCCGGTGCAGCTGTCCCCGTCATAACCGCTAGGTTGTTTGATCTGGATCACCGCTTCGAGAACATTCGTACTGGGAATGTACCCGAGGCAGGTTACCTGCTCGTAAGTCGTGTCATTTTGAATTACCTTTACCGGCTGAAGCTGGCTGGCTCCAAAATTGCCGAAGTAATTCGGGTTTGAGGCGATCAGTTTTGAATAACTGGAGCGCTCGAGTGAAACCGGCAGCTGCGAGGCCGCCTTTGTTACGTCTGCCATATCGTCCAATCCTCCGAGGAAATACCTCTGTTTTGGTAACTACATCGTTGTCCGGGGAGGGTGAACGCTTCGGGACAACGCAAAATTGCAGCGCTATCGGTATGGTGACGCGTAGGGCAATTCCATTTCGCGCGGGAGGGGATTTCCAAGGGAGACTAGTACGTGCGAAACCGCACCATGCCGTTATTCAGGTCCGCTGCGGCGCAGCGCACGCAGGTCGATGCCGAGCGCCTGGCACTTCTTGTAAAGATGGCTGCGCTCCAGGCCAAGCGCTCTGGCGGTGTCGGTCATGCGGTGGCCATGACGCTCGAGCTCGGCCAGAATCTGGTCGCGCTCGAAGCCGTCAACCCGTTGGGCCAGGGTGCGGGCGGATGGCGTCCCGGTTTCAGCTTCCGGTGCGTCTTGGGTTTTCGGCAAAGCCCGCCGCGCCGCCGCCGCATCCACGGCACCCTCGGCGAGCAGTAGAAGGCGCTCGACAACGTTGCGCAGCTCGCGCACGTTCCCCGGCCAGCGGTAATGTACCAGCTCCGCGATCGCGTCCGGCATCAGCAGTTTCGGTTTCCATCCGTTGATCTCCGCGACTTGCCGCGCGAAATGTTCGGCCAGGGGCCGTATGTCTTCGGCGCGTTCCCGCAAAGGCGGCAGCAGCAACGGGTAAACGTAAATGCGATGGTATAAGTCCTGGCGGAACGCGCCCTTCTTGACTAACTCATCGAGGTCGCAATGAGTCGCCACGATCACACGGACGTCGACCGGAATCGCGCGGTCTCCGCCCACTCGCTCCACCTGCCGCTCCTCGAGCACACGCAGCAGCTTGGCCTGCATCACCAGGGGCATGTCGCCGATCTCATCCAGAAACAGAGTTCCGCGGTGGGCCTGCTCGAACTTGCCGAGATGGCGCGTAGCCGCTCCGGTAAACGATCCTTTTTCGTGGCCGAAGAGTTCAGATTCGATCAGCTCCCCCGGCACCGCGGCGCAATTCAGAGTGACGAACGGCCCCACGCTGCGCTGGCTGCGCTCATGCAGCGCCCGGGCAATCAGTTCCTTGCCGGTTCCGGTTTCGCCCAGAATGCAGACCCGCGCTTCGCTGGCGGCTACGCGCTCCACTTGCGCCATGACCCGGCGCATGGCTTCGCCCGCGTGAATGATCTCGTGCGTGCCCACGCGCTGGCGCAGATCGCGGTTCTCTTCTTCGAGCCGCTTGAGCTTGAGGACGTTCTCGACGGTGAGCAGGAGCTTATCCGTGGAGAGTGGTTTTTCGAGGAAGTCCACCGCGCCCAGGCGCGTCGCGCGAACCGCCATTTCGATGTTGGCTTGCCCGGAAATCATCACCACGGGCAGGATGATGCTCGCGGCACGTAGGTCTTCGAGCAGCGCCAGGCCGTCCTTGCCCGGCATTACCACGTCGGACATCATCAGGTCGAAGGGCTGCGATCGCGCCAGTTCCAGTGCGCGGGCGGCATTGTCGCAAACCGTGGCTTCATGGCCGGCCAGGCGGAACGCACGCGCCAGGGATGCCAAGGTGTTGGCATCGTCGTCGACAATCAGCAAGTGGGCCAAATCTGAGGTTAGCCTACGCGCAGGCACCGCGCAAAAAAGCTGCGCCAAAGGTAGCACTTACGACCGGTCTTTGCCGCCTGTCAAGGCGGCGTGGCTGTCCTACCGGTCCCCTAAGTCAATGCGAAAGGTGGCGCCTTTGCCCGGCTGGCTCTCAACGGATACGCGGCCGTGGTGATCGCTGACCACAGACTGCACGATGGCCAGCCCCAGGCCCGTGCCGTGCGTCTTGGTCGTGTAGTACGGCGTGAAGAGGCGCTCGCATTCTTCGTGGCTCAGGCCCTTGCCGGAATCGCAAACCTCCAGGCGCACGCCTGAGCCCTGTGGCATCGTGCGCACCGCCAGCGTGCCGCCTTCCGGCATCGCGTCGATCGCGTTGAGCACCAGGTTGCGCAGTGCGCGCGTGATTTGCTCCGGATCGGCGGAAACGGTCGGCAGGTTCGGCGCCAGTTCCACGCGAGCGTTCACCTTCGCCTGCGCAAACTGGGCCTCGAACAGCTTCATGGTTTCCCCAACCAGAACGTTCAGATTCGCCGGCTGCACTGCGGGCGCGGGCATTTTGGCGAAATCGGAAAAGCGCGCGATGATCTGCTTCAGGTTGGCCAGCTCCGCCAACAGCGTCCGGCTGCCTTCGCGAAAGACTTCATCGAATTCCTGGGGGTGGCTATCGCGGGCGCGCTGCATGTTCTCCACCGTGATTTGCAGTGGGAAGAGCGGATTTTTCAACTCGTGAGCCAGGCGCCTGGCCAACTCGCGCCAGGCGGCCACGCGCTCAGTCTGCAAAAGGCGCTGCCGCTGTTCCAGCAGTTCATGTGTCATGCGGTTGAAGGCCTGCGCCAACTGGCCGACTTCATCCTGGGAGGTGACTTCTACCGTGGTGTCCCAGTTCCCGGCGGCTACCTTGCCGGCGCTTTCCGCCAACCGCCGGACCGGGCGGGTGACGCGCGCCGTGGCCCAGGCCGCCATCAGGATGCCGATGAAAATGGCGCCGGCCGCCACACCGGCGCCGGTGCGCGCCAGAGAGTTTTCCAGTTGCACCAGGTCGCGGCGCGAGCTGGCGATCAGCAGCACGGCGAGGAGGTTGTTTTCGCTGCCGGTGAGCGGCACCGCATGAACCGTCTCCGCGGCGGCGCCACTGCCCAAAACGGCCAGATGGACACGTGGCTCGCGGATCAGCCGCTCGATCAGCGGCTGGAACTCTTGCGCATCCGCGGCGGAATCGGCCGAGCCCGTCAACAGATGGGAAGCGAACTGCGCCTCCAGGTTGCGATAGAGCAGCACGCGCATTCCGGCGGGCAGTACCAGCGTGGCCAGAAAATCCTGATCGAGCTGCTGCCCGCCCACTACGTACAGTTGGCGCCCGCCCGCATTCACCGTTTCCACCGCGGCGAGGGCCAGGGTAAGACCGCCCGGCAGCTCCTCGCGCCGGAGGAAAGCGACGCCCGGATTCCAGCCGGATGATGCCGCCAACCATGCTTCCTTATAGCCAAAGCGGACCGGCCACTCCGCCGAAGAGATGATCGCTCCATCGCCGCCCACCAGTTCGAGCAGGCCGAGGCCGTGCGCGCGCGCCATGGCAGACGCTTCGTTATAGTACGCGGACTCATCCGGGGAAATGGCGGCGGCGATGGCGGCATCGGACACGGCAATGTCTTTCACCGCGCGCACGATCTCCTGGCCGCGCCGGTCGAATTCGCGCTGGAATTGCGCGGCCAGAACGTCGGCGCGCTGGCCCTCCACGCGCTCGAATGCCTCGCGCGTGGCGCGCGTCACCAGCCACTCGACCATTCCCACCGACGCCACCACAGCCAGCGTGAAGACCAGCAGCAGGCGGGTACGGAACGTCACGGCCGTCCGGCCTCCAGCCACAGGTTCTCGAAGCGCCACTCACCCAGCGGTGAAATGCCCGGGCCGCCTTTAACCCGCGCCGCCACTCCGTAGACGTCGGCCAGGTGGAACAGGGGAACCACGCGAAACCCGTCCAGCATGCCGCGCTCCGCGTTGTACAGCGCGCCGGGAGAATCGGCGCGCCCCGGCGCGGGCAATCCAAGTTCGGCGGCGACTGCGGCCAGAGCGCGCTCCGGTTCCGCCGCGGCGATGCGCAGCTCAATCAGGCGGACATCCGCGCCGCCTTGCGCAGCCACCCACACCGCCAGCCCGGCATCGTGGGCGTTCAGGGCAATGCGTTCCGCAATCGGCCGCAGCGCCGCGTCTTCCACCCCGATGCTGAAGCTGCGTGCCGAAGCCGGAATAGCGGCGGCCAGATCGCGGGCTTTGGCGGGGTCGGAAGCGGCGGCGAATACGAACGCGTAGCCGGAGAGCCATTGGGGCAGCAGCGCGCCCGAGATCTCGCCCTGCCGTTGAAGCAGCACGTTGAAGATGGCACTGCGATCCACCGCCAGCGCCAGCGCTTCGCGCGCCCGCGAGTCGTCCACGCGGGTGCCGAACTGGAGCAGCAATACACGCACCGGCCGCGAACTCCAGGTGCGCCGGCCGGCGGGTTGACGCCGCGCTTCGCCCGGAGGAATTTCGATCAGGTCGGCCTTTCCCACGTCAAGATCGATGCCTTGGTCGCGTGGCGAACGCGCCAACTCCACCTCCACCGCGTCCAGGAACGGCCGCCCTCCCGGGGCGTTCTCATCCGCCGCGTACACCGCGCGCCGGCCGGCTTCCCAGCGCGTGATCGCGAACGCGGGCGCCAGATCCGGCATGCCGGGCCCGGTCTGTGGCGGGTCGGCGGTTTCAACGGGAGCATGAGTTTCTACCCGCAGTGTGCCGCCATAGCGCGGCCTGGTCGCCGACCCAGCCGCGTAGGGCAGCACGACGGCGAGCAGAAGCGCAACCGTCCAGGCGCGTGGACGTGCGACAACGCGTCCGCAGTCGGGCGCTGGCAAGCTGAAGCATGTCCCACCCCGACCGTCTGCAGGCTTCGTGCGCATCGTCTTACGATCCGCAGGTCAAGGTGACCAGATAGGCTTCGTACCGCCCGGTGGCCAGGCTGCGTGTGACGGCCACGGCCGAGTCGGGCCCAGCGGTCCATAGTGCGGTCACCGGGCCGGGAAAGAGAATCGGCGTGCTCACCGGACCGGCTGTCCGATCCAGCACTGCCCAGGATTGAATGGCATCCGCTTCGTCGGCATCGCCGGCGCGCGTGACGAGGACTTGAGTGGACACGCCGCATTTCCCGTCGATGCCGGCCAGATCGCTACCCCATGAGGGCATGGCGGCCAGCGCATTGAAATTGGCGTCGAACAGCTCGGCGTGTCCGTCTGCCAAAGCCAGCAGCCAGTATGTGGAGGCGCGGTCCTCTATGGCTGCGGCGGAATAGAACGGCGGCGTGGAATGCGCGGCGCCGGTCTGCGTTACCACGCGTCCATCGAAATAGTTGCGGGCCGGCGCGAAATTGGCGGCAAGCAAGGTGCGGCTGCCGGATTCCAGCATCCAGGGCTGGTCGCCCGTTCGGCAGTCCAGGGTCAACTCCGGAGCAATGGCGCCCTGGCAGGTGAAGCCCGGAAGATAGGCCTGCAAGTGGGGAGCGTTCAGGCGGAGGCGCCCGCGCAGATCCCGGGGCCACGGCCCCGGCGGCGCCAGGCGCGCGGTTTGTCGCTGTTCCCAGCGGTCCCCGCTGCGCGCGAGCAGCGTGATCCCGGAAGGCGCCAGCACCAGCATCGTATCGCCGGTGATTGCCACATCCAGAATCTGTTCTTCCTGCTCCCAGAGCAGCTTCTTCACAAGGCCCAGGCCTGCCGTGGGCGATCGCCCCGCAGGGGCGCGTTTCCAGGCAGCGATCCATACCGTGTGCTCGTCGCCTTTGCGCGCTTCTTCCACCAGCAGGTAGTCGGTTGCGTTTTCGGAGAGAGTGAGCGCGACATCCACAGCGCTCGCGCCTCCTCCGGCGTGGCCGCCCGCCTGCTGCAGCAGAGTCTCAAACGCCGACCGCAGCCGGGCCGCATCGGCCGTATCGAGCGACGACGCGTTGCGGCATGAGACCGAAACCGGCGCGCCTGCGCCGGCGAGCAGCGCGGTCTTGGCGGCCAGTTCGCGGACCGCCCCATCCAGGTTCTCCGCCGCGCCGGCCGGCGGCGCCGCCCACAGCAGAAGCGCGGCCCAGACCGCGCGCCTCCCATTCACGGCTGCGATCATAGCACATCGCGATTCCGGTTCCCCCCGAGCGCGCGGATGATGCCGCGCAGGCAGCCGCGCGCCACGAAGAACGAAAGGGGCAGCGTAATCGCCGCCATTACCAGGCATGCGGCAAGGTTTTCCATGGTTGGCCTCCCTGGCTCTGCCAAGATCGCTTACTGTGCATTGCCACTCCCCACGGCCGCGAAGATCTGTCCGGTTTCCGGCGTGGCCTCCTCGTACAATTCCACCCCGTCGCCCACAGACACCATCTCAAACAGCTGCTCGACATCGTGATTGCGCATCCGGATGCAGCCATGCGAGGCATTGTGCCCAATCGACGCCGGGTTGTTGGTGCCGTGGATGCCGTAGCCCTTGATGCTCAAGCCGAGCCAGCGCGTGCCCAACGGGTTGGCTTTACCCGGTGGCACGATGCGGCCTTTTGTGTACCAGGTGGGATCGGGGATGCGCTCGACAATCTTGAAAGCGCCGGACGGGCTGGGGCTTTTGGGCGCGCCCACCGCGGTCGGGAAGACGCGCAACACGCGCCCCGCTTCCATCACCGCCAGCTTACGGTCGGGAATGCTGATGATGATGCGCCGCGCGGGCCGCGGCTTATCCTGGGCGAGCGCTTCGGCGGCGACCATCAGCATCACGCCAGTTAGTGTTGCCATCTTTCTGATCTGCTCTTCCGTCTTGAACATCTTCCGATCCTCCGCGCGAACAACCAGGGTGCAGCCCGGATGCCGAACGCTAAGAGATTGAAAAATCAGAGCTTGGCTGTTCTATCAGCGTGTCAGAACTTACACGCGTGTAAAATCCGGTACGCTGGGGGCCCCCCGGGCGGTGGCCGAAATCCACCGCGGCGGTGGAGCGCGGCCGGAAGCAAACCGAGGTGCCTCTTTATTTTTCAATCAGTTACGCATGGCAAGCGACTTGCAGTTCTGGGGATGTGAGCCGTCCAAAGCGGCGGAACAAGGGAATGAAAAAGGAGGAGTCATGAAGACGAAATTGCTTGCGGTGTTGCTCTTAGCCGGTGCCAGCGCGTTTGCCGCGCCGCGCGTATTCATCGGCATCGGGCTCGGCGGCTTCCGCCCCGTGTACCCCGCCTACGCTTACCCTCCGGCGCCGGTTGTGACCTACGCTGCGCCCGTCCCGGTGGCGCCAGCCTATTACGCGCCGCCTATGCCGGGCCCGGGGTATGTGTGGATCTCCGCGTGGGGAGGGAACCCTGGTTACTGGGCCCGTCGGCCATTTGTGGGCGCGGCTTGGGTCGGCCCGCGGTATTTCGGTGGCCGCTATCACGCCGGTTACTGGCGCCGCTAACGGCGCCACGGCGTCAGGCACTCAGATTTCGGCCGGTGGCGATGATTGCCGCCGGCCTTTTTTATGCGGATGAGGAGACGGGCGAGCGCTGCGCACGTTCCCACCCAATGGTGCGGCGCAGGCCCTCTTCGCGCGCGACGATTTCGCGGTAGCCTAATTCGGCGCGAATGCGATTTGTGCCCATCACCATGTGATGCGAAAAATCGTGCGCATGCGAGAAGCGATACTCCGCCGCAATCTCATCCGGCGGCGCTGGAACCACGCGCCCCTTCCACCCGGCCGCGCGGCCCAACTCTTCGACCATCTCTGCCGTGGTAGGAGCGCCGGGATTGCCGACGTTATAAGTGCGCCCGGCGGCGCGCTCCACGGTTGCGGCCAATACCGCCGCTACTGCCACGTCTTCCACGTATCCATGTGTCCAACGGAGTGCCGCATAGTCGTCCGCGATACGGATTTCTTCGCCGGCTTCCATCTGGTCGAGCCAACCTTTGAACCGGCGATACGGGTCGCGCGGGCCATATACGCCCGGATAGCGGAGAATCGTCACCGGCAATTCGCTCTGCGCGCGCAGCGTTTGCTCCACCAGGATTTTGTCGTAAAAGGTTGTGTCGATTCCAAGGTCCATCCGGTCCCGATACGGAAACCGCGATTCGCGCAGCGGGGCGTCCTCGTCGAGCGGAATCGGGTCCGGCGGCCCCGCTTCCTTGCGATGCAGCTTCCCGTACGCGCGATACACCTCACCACTCGAGATCACCACGGCGCGCCCGGCGTGGCCGCGGAACATCTCGAGGAAGCGCGTGGCATCGGCTTCGCTGTACGCCACCATGTGGATCGCCACGTCGGGCTGAAGCTTGCGCAATTCCTGCGGCGGATCGGCGACATCGCCCAGGACCTCGCGCGCGCCGGCGGGCAGATCGGCGTTGGTCTCTCCTCGATGAACCACGGTTACCTGATGGCCCAGCTCGTCCAGGCGGCGCACGATGTGCGGGCCGGTGAATCCCGTGCCGCCGAGCATGAGGATCTTCACAGGTGGCTCCTCTTCCCCATGCTACAATCAAACCAAAATTTCGCTCCCGAGGTTGCTCGATGCCCCAAGAGACGGATCTCTCGCGCCGCGATCTATTCAAGGCCGCCGGCTCGGTCGCTGTCCTGGCCGCTGCGGTTGACGGCGCACCGGCTATTCAGAAAGTGAAAGCCGCCAATCAGCAGGTGCAGTACGGAATGATCGGCACCGGCAGCCGCGGCACTTACCTGCTCAAGCACCTAAAGAATATTTCGACCGGCCGCTGCGTGGCGATCTGCGACTTGCAGCAGAGCGCGCTCGACCGCGGCGTCCAGACCATCGGCGGCAATCCGGCGACCTACAAGGACTACCACGAACTGCTCGACCGCAAGGATCTCGATGCCGTTTTCGTCATCACGCCTCTCTACGTGCATTACCCCCTCACCAGGGACGCGCTGCTGAGCGGCCGTCACGTTTTCTGCGAAAAATGCCTGGTGTTCAAGCCCGATGAAGTGCACGAGCTACGCGCGCTCGCCGAATCCAGGCCAAAACAGGTTTTGCAGACCGGTTTGCAGCGGCGCTACAGCCAGTTCTACCAGATGGTGCAAAGCATGGTGGATAAGGGCATCCTGGGCAACGTGCATCACATCCACGCGCAGTGGCATCGCAACATGATCAACAAGCCCAGCCGCCTGTGGACGATGAAGCCGGGCGGGCCCTCCAACCTGGACAATTGGCGCCTGTACCGGCAGTTTTCCGGCGGCCTGACGGCCGAGCTCACTTCGCACCAGGTGGATATCGCCGACTGGATGTTCGGTTCCTCGCCCGAATTTGTCATGGGCTTGGGCAGCCTGGACATGCTCAAAGACGGCCGCGACGTCTATGACAACATCCAGCTGATCTACCGCTATCCCAAGGGACAGAAACTGACCTATTCCGCCATCAGCACCAATCAGTTTCTGCCATACTTCAACGGCACGCGGCCTGAGATGGGCGAGATCATCATGGGCACTGACGGCACGATCGAGATCACCGTCGGCGACGATGTGCACCTGCCGGTAGCCTGGTGGTATCGCGAGCCGCCCAAGACTTCAACCGTCGAGAAAGCCAATGAAAAACAGCAGCCCTTCGTAGCCGGCGCAACTATGGTCGCTGCCGGCGGCGCCAATGGGCCGATTCCGCTCATGACCGGCGAGCTGGCCTTCGATGGCAAAGAGAGCTTTCTCGAGCGCGAAGTCAAGTATGCCCGCCGCTGGCTGTATTCGAAAGGCGTTTTCCTGCAGGAAGAGCAGCGCAACCCGGTGGACGTGGAACTGGAAACCTTCTTCCAGAATTGCCGCGATGGCGGCCGTCCGCGGGCCGATCTCGAAACCGGCATGGCCGACGCCGTGGCCGTGATTCTTTCCAACCAGGCAATGGACGAAGGCAGGAAGGTTTACTTCAACGAGATCGACAAAATGGG